>VMHT01074972.1_pt1 | contig 15740 bp, 22 predicted proteins | sample 4693611 | NCBI WGS metagenome assembly VMHT01 (sample SAMN12280063, study PRJNA550983) | marine metagenome | isolation source: seawater sampled from same location over 5 years 0.02-0.2 micron viral filtrate | place: USA: collected off the coast of southern California halfway between the port... ... | reverse complement strand
GTAGTTAATAGCGATGGTGATACTGGCATAACTATTAGTGCTAACACTTCTAGCAGTAGTACTTTATTATTTGCAGATTCTTTCGCAGGTACAGGTGGAACAACAGCGTACAGGGGTTCTATAGAATATGACCATGCAACTGATCATATGGCGATTAGCACAGCATCAACAGAAAGGATGCGTATTGATTCTTCAGGAAACTTGGGTCTGGGAACTTCAAGTCCTGATGGTAATTTAGAAGTTGTAGCATCTACTACTGTTAGTGGTGCATCAGATTCAGTTAACAACGTTCTTATAGGTTTACAAACTACTAACAGACCAACAATTATCCTTGATACAGCAGATACTACTTACACTAATAGAACTTGGAATATTACTAATGTAGGTTCAGCAGGTAGTTTAGTTATTGGTAGAAATGGATTAGATATACTAAATTTAAAAAATGATGGAAAAGTAGGTATAGGAACTGCAAGTCCTGCTAAAACTCTTGAAGTAAATGCAGGAACAAATACTGAAATGAGAATTGGAACAACTACGAATGGTTCTTTACAATTAGGTCATTTTGGTAATGGAACATTCATTGGAACTGACTCAGGAACTCCATCAGCAGCAGATTTAGTACGTTTAGGTACTGGTGGTGCAGAAAGGATGCGTATTGATGGTTCAGGGCAGCTTTTAATAGGAACTACATCTTTACCTTCTGCAGGAAGTGGTGGAACAGGTTTTAGAGCAGATAGTAATGGAAGAAGAAATTTATATCTATCAACCACAGCTACAAATAATCAAGGGCATATTATTTTTTCAAATCCTAATGGAGAAGTCGGTTCAATTACAACCAATGCTTCGGCAACAGCTTACAACACATCATCAGATGCTAGATTAAAAGATATTACAGGATCATCAAGAGGGTTAGATGTCATTAATAATCTTAACCCTGTAGCCTATAATTGGAAATCTGATAATAAGGCAGACGAAGGTTTAATTGCACAAGAGGTTGAAGAACTTGTACCAAATGCTGTAAGTAGAAATGAAGATGGTTTTTATCAAATGGATTATAGTAAACTTGTTACGCACCTTGTAAAAGGTATGCAAGAACAACAAGAACAAATAGAATCACTAAAAAGTGAAATTGCAAATTTAAAGGAGAAATAATTATGGCAAATACTTATACTTGGGATTGTAAAACAGTTGATGTTTACCCAAATCACGACAACCACTCTGACGTTGTTTACAACGTGCATTGGAGATTAAATGCTGTAAGTGACCAGCAAGATGCAGATGAAAATTACTATTCTGCTTCTATATATGGTACACAAAGCATTAATGCAGACGACATTGAAAACTTTATAGCTTTTGATGATCTTACCAATGCAGTAGTAACAGGCTGGGTAGAAAGTGTTATGGGTGAAGATGAAGTCCAATCTTTAAAAGATGGTCTTGATGCAAACATCAGCGGACAAATCAATCCAACAAGCGAAACCAAAACTGTAGGAGAATAAAATGGCCTTGTTGCCAGTAACCCCACCCGCAGGGATAGTCAAAAACGGAACTGACTATGCTAATAAAGGCAGATGGGTTGATGGCGACTTGGTACGTTTTGAAAACGGTTATCTTAAACCTATTGGCGGTTGGACTAATTTAAGAAGCACAGCATTAGATGGCGAACCTATCGCCATGCACGCATATTCTGATAATACAGGAGATCCAATACTAGCAGTAGGTACAAGACAAAAAGTTTATGTTCTATATGACAATACTTGGATTAATATAACACCAACAGGGTTTGTTAATGATGAAGCTAATGACCCTCTTGGTTTTGGTGCTTATCATTGGGGAGTAGAAGATTATGGCGATGCTAGAAGTCAATCAGGATTACCTTTAAAAACAGATCATTTTTCTTTTGATAACTGGGGTGAGGACTTAATCTTTTGTTTTTCAGGCGATGGTAAAATTTACAAATGGAGACCAAATTCTCAACCTGGAGGCACAGCTGACACTATAGCCACAGTAGTAACTAACGCACCAACCAATAATGAAGCAGTTATAGTAACTAATGAAAGACATTTAGTTTCTATTGGCTCTGCTGGTGATCCAAGAAAAGTTGCATGGTCAACCAGAGAAGATAGGAATAACTGGACAGCAAAAGCAACTAATACCGCAGGTGATCTACAAATACCAACAGGCGGTAGAGCATTATATGCTGTTAAGTTTGGTGCAGATGTAATCATATTTAGTGATACTGGTATTAGCAGAATGTATTACTCAGGTAATCCATTTATTTATGGTATTAGTGATGCTGGTACAAACTGTAAAGCTGTAGGCAGAAGAGTTATTGTACCAACTGGTAATTTTTTAGCATGGATGGGTGAAAACGCATTTTTTGTTTACGATGGTACTGTTAGAGAAATACCATGTGAAGTGCATGATTATGTCTTTGACAATCTAAACGTGCCAGGTAGAGCTGCATCATGGGGTGGACACAACTCAAACTTCAATGAGATATGGTGGGGATTCCCAAGTGGAGAGAGTCAATACACACCAAATAAATATGTTATTTGGAATTATGCACAAAATGTTTGGAGTATAGGTTCATTAGATAGAGGTTGCTGGGTGGATCAGGGTGTATTTGATTATCCGATTGCAGGTGATTCTGGCGGCTTTATTTATGAACATGAATCAACAACATTAAACAATTCTCCAAATCTGGGATCTCAAGTACCTTTTTGCCAGTCTGGTCCAATAGAATTAGGTACAGGTGATAGAGTTATGCAAGTAAATCAAATTATTCCAGATGAAGAAGCAAATACTTTACCTGGCGTTACTATTAGTTTCAAAGGTAAATTTACACCTGTGGGAAGTGAGTCTGATTTTGGCTCATTTACTTTTGAAAATGATGGTTATACAGATGCTAGATTTAGCGCAAGACAAGTGCAAATGCGAGTAGATGGCTCTACAACACAAGATTTCCAAGTCGGTAACATAAGAGTAGATGCTAAAGCTAGAGGCAAAAGATAATGGATTTATCCTCACAAAAACAATATATACAAAGAGCTATTAACGTAAAATATTCTTTTGCAGCAACCACACAACAAACTATATACACAGCTCCTACTGGTGATGATTTTGACTTTGCCATTGTTCAGGGTTTTTTAGCTTGCGATCATGGTAATCAACAAACCAATTTAGATGTATCAATTACAGATACTAGCTCTAATGAGTTTTTTATTTATAAACAAAAAAATATATCAGCACATGAAACTGTAGAATTACAAACTAATGCAGGCATAATCTTGCAACAGGGTGAGATTATAAAAGCACAAGTCAACCATGCAAATATAGATTTATTTTTAAGCATCATAGAATATGCAAAAGGAGACTAATAATATTATTGACTTCCCCAGCGATAAGAAAGCTGACTGGGAAGTAGAATGGGATCGCTGTAAACATTGGATTGAAAAGGCTATAAAGTACCAAGATTCCTATACAATTAGTGATATAGAGGATAAAATAAGGCATGGATTGTTCCATTTGTGGCCAGGACAAAGAAGTGCAATGGTTACAGAACTTGTAATATATCCACAGAATAAAGCACTTAACTTGCTTTTTTGTGGTGGAGATTACGAAGAGTTAGAAACTATGTTGCCATCCATTGAAGTGTTTGCAAAACAATTAGGTTGTAAACGACTTTACGGAGGTGGCAGACCAGGATGGCTAAGAAAAATACAACATCTTGGATTTGAGAAAGAACATTTAATTAGAAAAGAATTATGAGTAAAGGATCAACAACAACAACAACAGAAATACCAGAATTTCAACAACAACAAATGCAGGAGATTTATCAAGCTGCTAAAGGTTTAGCTGGTCAACCTTTTGTGCCATATACAGGCCCAATGGTTGCAGGTTTTACGCCAGATCAACTCAGACAGTTTGAAGCGACCAGAGGTTTATTTGAAACAGGTATGCAGTTTGATCCGCTAACTGGTATAAGAGAACTTGCAGAAGCACCTACACCGAGTTTATTGAGTGCTAACATTGGAGCTTATCAATCACCATATCAACAACAAGTTATTGATCTTGCAATGCAAGACATTCAAAGACAACAAGATGTAGCACAACAAAGAGCGCAAGAACAAGCAATCAGAGCAGGCGCTTTTGGTGGTTCAAGATCAGCAATATTAGAAGCTGAAGCTACCAGACCTTTTGCAGAGCAAGCTGCAAGAACAGCCGCAGGTTTACGTCAAGCAGGATTTGAGCAAGCGCAAAGAGCTGCTGAGTCTGACATCGCAAGAGAAATGTCAGGCAGGCAGTTTAGAGCTGGCTTGCTAGGTGGCATTGGTGCGGAGCAGATGGGCAGGTTAGGTATGCTCGGGCAGGTAGGACAACAACAACAATTATTACAACAGCAAGCATTGCAAGCTGCTAGAGGTGAGTTTGAAAGAGCATTAGCTTATGGACCACAACAGCTTGGCTTATTGCAAGCGGGCATGGGAATACCTCTTACATCACAGACTGTACAAAGAAGAACGGGTTTAGGTGACATATTAGGAGCAGGTGCAGGATTATTAGGTTCTTACTTTTTAGGCATGGGATAGGAGATTATAGATGGCAATAAATTTTTCTAATCCTTATGGACTTATTCCCCAAACACCATCAACAGGAACTTTGGGTTTAACGCCACAAGTAACACCGCAACCACCACAACCACCACAACCACAAGCGCCTATGAACGCTAGAAATGAAAGACTTGGCTATATGCTTCTTTCGTTGGGTGGTGCATTGCGTGGTCAAGATCCTTTACAAAGTTTTCAACAAATTCAACAATTAAAACAAAAAAGAGAGTTACAAATACAGCAGGAAGAAAGAGAAAAAAAACTGCAAGAACTTTCTCTTACAGATCCATCGCTAGCAAAAATGTATGAATTGTTTGGTGAAAGAGGTTTACAACAAGGTTATTTACAACAACAAGAACAAGAACAAGCATTATTGCAACAACAACAAATTTTACAAGCATATAGAGATGCTGGTCTTTCAGATGAAGAAGTTGCTCAAGCTGTAGCAGGACTTCCTATAAAAGACATTCTTGAATTCAGGGATACATCAGGATTATCAGGTGAAGATATAGTTAAAAAAGCAGAGGAGAATGTTGATACAATTATAGAGGAAACACAAGTTTTAGATACTTTTGCAGACTTGGATCAGGCTTTTGGACCAATTGATGCATCGCAAGAGGCATTAAGCAAAGTAACAAGAGTTCTTGGTTTTGACGTAGACCCAAAAACTGGTGCAGCTGTAAGAGCAAGAAATAGTTTAAACACAGAAATCTTAGCAAATTTAGCAGCAGACTTTACTGGCAGACCCAATACGCTTATTTATGAAAACATTAAAGGTAATTTACCAATGACAGCAGCTACATCTGAAAGAGATGCTATGGAAAAGTATATTAATATTAAGGATCAGGTTGATGCTAGAATAAAAAATCTTGAGCAAGGGATTAAATCTGATACTGTTTCTGATTCAGACAAAGAAAAATATAGAGAAGAATTAAATAAAAGTTTGTTATTGTCAAAAAAATTAGACTCAGCAATACTCTCATTAAAAGGTAAGCCAAAAGATGTTTTAGAACCGCCAAAAGATTTTGGCTTTGATCCTGCGGGAAGATATACAGGCTTATATACAAATGAGTGAAAAATATAAAGAACTTAAAGACATAGAAAATAAACAACAGGTTTTTAATCAAATAAAATCTGATGGTTATAGAGCCTTGCAAGAAGGAAAAATAGACGCAAAAACTTACTACGCAAAAACAAGAGAAATAGGTATTGAGCTTGGTCTTATAGATCCTAGAGATTATCCAGGCAGATTGCCAGGATTTGCTGAAGGATTCTTAGAGGTTTTAGGTGGTGTTGGCGGTGCTATTGTAGGTGGTGTAGCAGGAGCGCCAGCAGGGCCAGCTGGTATTATTGCAGGCGCAGGTGCGGGTGCAGGTATAGGTGCAGGTGGTGGGTCATTAGCAGCAGACTTTCTTGGTGATTTATTAGCTCCTGATATGCCAGCTCCAAGCGCAAGAGAAAGATTGCAAGATGCTGCAATTACTGGAGCTGTTGATGCTGGTTTAACTGTTGCAGTACCCGTTGCAGGAAAAGCATTAAAACCAGCAGTTACTAAAATAGTTGATTCTGCTAAAGCAGCAAAACAAAAAGCCTTAAAAGAAGCTCCAGATGCAGCAACAAGATTAAGTATTCTAGAAAGAACAATGGGATTAACTGATGAAGCTGCTGAACAAGCAGTTAAGTTAGCTGATGAGGGAGTTCCATTATCCCTTGGTCAAGCAAGCACATCTCCTTTTGTTAGAGGTATTTATAATTTATCAAGTCGTATGCCATTAGCAGGAGCGCCTGGTCAAAAGCAACTGGCACAAACATTTGAAGCTGTAGATAAAGCTCTATCAAAAAGAATATCTCCATCAGCAAAAATAGCTCCTTTAACAGAGACAGAAAGATCAAAACTTATACAAGAGTTTGGTATGAAGTCATTTAATTCTTGGAGAAACTCATATAAATCAGTTTATAAAAGAGCAGAAAAATTAAATGAGGCAAAAGGTAATTATTTTGATTTGAGTGATTTATCTCTTGTGTCAAGAACAGCAATTCCAAGAAGTGAACTTGCAGATATACCAAAAGATTTATTAAGTTTTGTAAGTGATATACAGAAAAATGTAAATAAAAAGTTAAATTTTAGCGAAGTAAAATTGTTAGATGAGAGATTGTCTACATTGTCTAAAAAATATGATCCAGCTAAAGGAGAAATACCAAACAATACTGCGTTTAGAGCTATAACAAGAATACAAGACCAATTAAAAAGACAAATAAGAGATCCAAATGATGAAGCTGGAAGATTAATGTCTGCTGGCGATAGATTATTTAAAGAATATATGGCTGTGGTCGAAGGAAAAACAGGTAAAGAGTTCCAAAAAGCATTAGGTAGAGGAGCTTTAAGACCTGGTGTTGGCAGACCACCATCACAGAGGTTAGAAGATTTATATAAAAATACGTTTGGAGATGCTAAGTCTCCTGAGGCTGTCAAAGATTTAAGAATATTAATTGGTAAAAATAGATTAAACAATCTTGCAGGCAATTATTTAGATGATGTTTTTACAAAACATCTAAGAGGAGAAAAAAGAAGTTTTACTAAATTGTATAAAGAACTTGGTTTTGATAATTTAAAAAGTAAACAATATGCAGCTACAAAAGAATTATTAAAAGATTATCAATATACATCAGCCGATGATTTATATGACTTCTTAAATATATTAAAAGATTTTCCAGAGGCTTTACCTGATGTCAATACATTTATTTTGAGGTCTGGAATATTAAGATCAGCACAATCTGTAGGTCCAGCGACATTGATAGGAACAACAGGAGTTAATGTAGGTGGTGGAGCAGGAGCTATAGCAGGATTTGGACTATTGAGAGTTTTAAATGCGTTTCTTGCGCGCCCATTCAACAAGAATCTTATTAAAGATGCTGCTAGAGGTGTTGAAAGCGCAAAACAAGATTTTATTCAGAGATTTTTACAACAATTACCAAAACTTCCAGACGTTCCAGTTCCAGTTAGCGCATTAGCTGTTCAACCAGCAGTTCCGCTTGTATCAGAACAGATACAGGAGAATATGCAACAATAAACCATGCCAAGAGCGACAGAAAGGATTGGTCGCGCAGGTGAGTATCTCGCAGCATCATTCCTCTCTCGAATCTCTGATACAGTCATGGTTGTCCCACACTCCTCCGAAGCTGACATTATCTTTGAACACGAAAACAAACTATACAAAGTCCAAGTTAAGACTAAATCCAAGATAGACAAACATAGAATCAACTGGCGTTTTGATATGCGCAGAGGCAGTCATTCTAAAGTTAGAGGTTATGATGATGGTGCAATAGATATATTTGCTTTTGTTAGTCTTAAATACATGAACATTATATTTAGCTTGCCAACAGGCCAGAATCAATTAACTATTGCTGACGAGCATATAAAGAATAATGATCCAATCAAAAACATTCTTGATATATTAGACAATATACATTAAACTACATTTTTATACATTTGGGAGATGCTATGAAAACATTAGATAAAGTCTTTGATTTATATGTCAAGGATCTCAAAAGACGTAAAGCAAAAACTATTGACAGCATACAAGCTGTTTACCAAAAAAACATTAGTCCTGTGCTTGGTGATAAACCAATAGATACTATCATTCGTGGTGATATTGCATCATTACATTTTGATATAAGTGAAAGAGCGCCATCACTAGCTAATAAATGCTTATCAATTATAAAGGCTGTTTATAATCTGGCTATTACATTATCACTAACAGAAATAAACCCCAGCTCCAATATTCCTAAGAACAGAGAGAATAAAAGAAAAAGGTATTTAACCAATGATGAGTTAATAGCTTTGACAGATGAACTAAACAAACTAAAAGATATTCCTTTATATCAAAAGTCAGTTGCTTTTATTTGGTTATTAATACTTACTGGCGCAAGAAAAGGAGAGATAGCAAAAGCAAAGTGGAGTGATTTAGTCGGGAATACTTTAGTTATTAAAGACCACAAAACAGATAGATATGGTGAAGATAGAATTATTCATCTAACACCTATGGCTATTGATATTATTAATAATCTAAATAAAGATGGTGAATATATCATTGGTATTAAAACACCGAGAAGAACCTGGGAAACTATTAAGAAAGCTTTAGGTATAGAAGATATGCGTATGCATGATATAAGACACTCTTATGCATCTTGGTCGTTGCAAAAGATAAGTTTAGCTGAAGTCGGTGGTTTATTAGGTCATAGAGATCAAGCTACAACACAAAGATATGCACACATACACCAGGATAAGGCTATTGAAAGCGCAAACAGGGTAGGCAATCATATAGAAAGTATTATTAATACAGATAAAGTTTTATAAATTTTTTATATCTATAAATACTCTTTTCTCAGCAGTATGAATACCTAAGTTAATTAGGTATTCTGCTACAGTCTGCGGATCTTTTTCTTGTTCCTTACAAAAGTTTACAAAGTTTTTTAATAAGTGCCTGTTTAAATATACAGGCCCTTTATTACATCTTTCGTTTAAAACAGGATCTTCAAAATCCCCAAGTTTCATACAAAACTCCTAGACCTTAGTTTCAATCCTATAAGGTCCAATAACTTTACCTTCCGCATCCACACCATGCACCATCTCTAGTTCAAGATCGATGTAGTGTTTTGCTTTCAGCAAATCTTTAATTACATCATCTTTATTTCTGGTTACATATTTGACTACGTTACCCAGATTCCAAGATAACCCATTAGCATAAACATAATCAGTAGGAGTGATCTTCAATCTTTTGTAATGATCGCCACCGACTTGCCTGTTAGTAGCTTTATTATCAATCTGCTGATCCCATTCCTCTGGTGTTATATTATCTATACTCATTTACACGCTCCTTTTTTACATAGTATGTTGCAAATATTACAGCTATAGTGTAAATTAATCAACAATAAAGTAGAAATGGGAGCAACAATGGAATCAAACAACAAATTTTTGGACACCAAAGAACTTGCTACGCGTTGGAAAATATCACCACGCACACTTGAGAATCAACGAGGAAAAGGAGTAGGCCCTGAGTTTTTTAAAATCGGTGGCAAAGTCCTTTATGATCTTGAGTATATAGAAGAGTACGAAAAGACAAGGTTTGTTTCTAATGCCTCACGCGAAGTATAGTCCATCAGCAGCTAAAATCTGGATGAGTTGTCCAGGTATGCCATCCCTTATGGATCAAGTGCAATATAAGGTTGGTATGCCAGCAGCAGTTGGAACATTGATTCACTCTATGACCGAAATGTTATTAAAAGAAAGATTAGAAAATGTAACCCTAGAACAATACTGGTTGGGTAAAACAGAATATGTAGAGGATTTTGAGATAGAGGTAGATCAAGACATGATTCAATGCGCAGAGGTTTATGTGGATTATGTGCAGAAGAGAAAAGAAGAACTAAGCGCAAAGATGTTAGTAGAGGAACGCGTCAGCATGGAAGAAATATCACAATATGTGTGGGGAACTGCTGACGCAATTTTAATTGGTAAAAACGAAATAGAAATAATAGATCTCAAATCAGGTAAGTTTCCTGTAGATGTAGAACACAACCCACAATTATTAATTTATTCACTTGGAGCTTTATCTCGTTACGGAGATGAAAGCACAACAGTTACTATGACCATAGTGCAACCTAGAACCTGGCACAAAGATGGTCCTATCCGATCATATTCCATGTCTGCTGCTAACTTGGTGGAATGGGGTTATGAAACTTTAAAACAAGCAACTGATGCTTGTGATGAAGAAAACCCGCAATTTAACCCAAGCGACACGAACTGTCGTTGGTGTAATGCAAGGGAAGTTTGCGATGCCTATAAACATTTTAAAGGAGAAAAATAATGGCAGAAGAAAACCGCGAGGAGTTAACTTTTACATTTGCCGATGATGGTAAAGAATACAAGGTGAGCGACCTCTCTGAAGAAAATACTGTGTTATATAACCGCTTTGTGGTTTTACAACAGAGAAAAAATGATTTGATAAACAACACTCAATTTGAGGTTGATAATTTACAAATCTTAATTAATGAATACGGAGCTAGATTACAAGCTGCTGTGGAATCATCTGATGATGAAGGAGATTCAGAATGAGTCTAGCTGGTATTAGAAAGAAAGCCAAAAAGAAACCACCAAGAATTGTTATGTATGGTGGTGCTGCTATTGGTAAAACATCTTTTGGTGCAAGCATGAATAAACCTATATTTGTGTTAACAGAAGATGGGATGGGAAAGATAGAATGTGACCATTTTCCTTTATCAGAGGACTATGAATCTTTCTTTGGAAATTTAAATTCTTTATTAGAAGAAGATCACGAATATAAAACAGTCGTGATTGATTCACTTGATTGGTTAGAGCCTCTTGTTTGGCAAAAGGTTTGTGATGACCATGGGAAGAAATCTATTGAAGAGTTTGGATATGGTCGTGGCTATGTAGAAGCCTTAAAAGAATGGCGAGCTTATATAAGCATTCTTAATAGATTACGTGATGAAAAGGGTATGACAGTTTTACAAATTGCGCATAACCAGATCAAGCGTTTTGAGTCGCCAGAGATTGAGGCTTACGATAGACATGAACTTAAACTACACAGAAAAGCTGCTGATTTAATCTTGGAGCATAGTGATTGTTGTTTCTTTGCAAACTACAAACTTGGTACTGTAAAAGTGCAAGGCAAAGGTGGGCAAATGTCTACCAAAGCTACGCAAGGAGATAGAGTTATCTATACCCAAGAAAAACCAGCTTTTTTAGCTAAAAATAGATATGCATTGCCAGCAGAGATGCCATTTGATTGGAAGGCAATTCGTGAAGAAATGTTGAAATAGGAGAAGATATGGATATAACAGATTATTTTGGTGAAGTACAAACTGAACAACAAAAGGTTGACATCAAACCAGGCAGATACAATCTTGAATACACTCATACAGATGATGAGCCAAGAATGGGTAAGAATGGTTGGATGGGAATACGTTTGAATTTTAAGATTCAGGGTACTGAAACTTTTGTTACGCACACAATTACCATTCAACATGATGATCCAAAGAATGTGAATTGGGGAAGAGAAGAGCTAATGAAGATGGCTAAAGCTGCTGGAATCGAAGGCTCTATAAAAGATACTGATGATCTTCGTGGGAAGGTTATCAGTTGTTCAATTAAATTAAATGATAATGGTTATCCTGAAACAGACTCTAAGTTTGGAAACAGTTGGAAGCCTGCCGAAGAGGTTAAAGCGACTACGAAAAAAGTAGCAGCTCCGAAACAGGAAGAATCTGAGGAAGATGTAGAGTTCGAAGATTCGGATGACCTTCCATTTTGATTTAAAGAAAATGCGCCCAGCTTTATGTGGGTATTGCAAAATACCCTCAGGGCCATTTATGAGGATAGAGGATGAACGAATATATGGTGCGTGTACGCACGAACATTTAAAACTTTTACGCGAGGAAAAGAAGTTGAAAAGAATAGCAATAACTTGTGATGATGGACTTGATTATGCTATCAGCAAAACCAAACAAACCTACATAGATATGAGTAAGAAAAATAAAACTTATGTCTTGCATGAGTGGGAAAGAAAAGACAGAAAATTACTTTTTAGTCGCGTTGTAAACGAATATATGACCTGGGCGAATCATCAAGCTCAAACAGGTCGTATGGATAAGGTTGTACGCGATGGATCTGACTAAACATTTTGGAGCTGATGGCGTAGTAATCAACGAGGATTATCTTTTTCAAGAAGGCAAAGATATACAAGAACTCGTCAACGAAATGCGCAATCATGGATTGCAAGTAGATTACCCAGATTTAACTGGTCAGCTTGTGCGTGTGCGGGTGGGAGAGAACGCCATGTGCAAGGCTGACCGATCTAATCAAAAGTCTGGCTGGTATGTTGTAAACCTCGTTGGTGAGCAACATTACTTTGCAACTTTTGGTAATTGGAAAACAGGGTTTGAGGGTAAATGGAGCAGTATCAATCCAAATAAATTAACACCTAAACAGACACAAGAATTAAAACAACAGATGTCTGATGCTCAAGAGCGGAGAGAAAAAGCTCAGAAAGACAGGCACGAGGAAGTGGCAAGCGAGGTAAACCTCAGATTTGATTCTTTTAAAAATGTATTTGAACACGAATATCTCTCCAATAAAAAGGTTAAAAACTATAGTTTGAAAGTTGACACAAACGAAAGTTTGGTCATTCCTGTGTATTCTACATCAGGACAAATTAGATCGCTACAGTATATCAGCAAAAAAGGGGACAAAAAGTTCCATCCAGGTGGCGAAATCAAAGGAAACATATTTTTAATTGGTTGTTCGGTAGCTGAATTACCAACAATAAATGAGCTAGTCGTTGTCGAAGGTTATGCGACAGCAAGTAGTGTATATGAAGCAACACAGATACCAACCGCGTGTGTTTTTTCTGCTAACTTTTCGATGGATGCAGTTAAAAACATCAGAGGAGTCTCTCAATGTAGAATATACCTAGCTTTAGACAACGACACAAGCTCTGTAGGGCAAAGAAATGCGCAAGATGTAGCTAATGCCTTCCCTAATTGTTTTGTGCGCATACCGAGCCTTAGAGGAGATTACAATGATATGTATTTAGAGCATGGTTTGGAGCGTGTGCTTGAGGAAATAATGCGTTCTGGATTAGGTATTACTAGATATGCAATCAGGAACTTAATTAACGAGCCACCACCTCGCACCTGGCTAGTAGATAAATTCTTAGAAAAAGGGAAGCCATCTATCTTGGCCTCTATCGGTGGGGTTGGTAAATCTATGTTAGCGCTAGACTTAGCTATTAAGATAGCAAAAGGTTATGGAGATTGGTTTGGTCATCCTGTATCACAACATGGTAATGTGGTTATGCTCTCGGCTGAAGATGACCAAGCTGAAGTCCATAGAAGATTAAAAGCGCTTGATCCCAAGAATGAAAGGCAAGATGCAAAGTATGACGTTTTTGCGCTTACTATTCCTGATACTGCTAAACCTCTAATTTTGTTGCGTGATGATGCAACAGGATTAAATATCACCGAACAAGCTAACGAGCTAGTTGCAGAGCTAGAAGAGATCCCAAATTTAGAATTGGTTGTCATAGATCCAATTCAAGCCATGAGTAGTGCGCCATTGTCATCTAGCAATGAAGCCGCACAACTCTATTGTCAGCTATGCGCCTCGATATCCTCGCAGATGTCGTGTGGGGTGTTGTCCATTCATCACATGAGCAAGTCAGCTCTATCCAATGGTGATGATCCAATGTCCGCCAGGCAGTCTATTCGAGGCGCTAGCTCCTTAGTTGATGGTCATAGACTAGCCATAGGTTTGTGGCTAGGCAATAAGGAGGAAGCTGAACGCATCTGTGTGGAGAATGGCGTTGAGCCTGATCCGTTGAGGGTGGTGCGTGGAGGCGTGGTGAAATGTAATTCCAGCGAGGTGGATACAAGCGTGAAAACTATGTTTAGAAAAGATGCGGTATTGATGCCGTATGATAAAAGTAATTTTGATATTGAGGAGTTCTAGGTGAAAGTATTAAGTTTATTCGATGGCATGAGTTGTGGGCGGATTGCACTTGATCAGCTTGGTATTCCTGTAGATAAGTATTACGCAAGTGAAATCGATAAATATGCTATGCAAGTTAGTGCTGCAAATTATCCAGATATAGAACAAGTTGGTGATGTTTGCGAATTAGATCCTAAAGATTTTACGGGTGTAGATTTAATTATGGGTGGCAGTCCGTGTCAAGGATTTAGTTTTGCAGGTAAACAGCTTGCTTTTGATGATCCTAGATCTGCATTGTTCTTTGAGTTCATACGATTACTCAAAGCAATCAAACCAAAGTATTTTTTATTAGAGAATGTAAGAATGAAAAAAGAGTTCTTACAAGTTATATCTGAACAAGTATCAGAGTGTTATCCAGAGATACCGTTTGGTATTGAGCCAATATTTATTAATAGTTCTCTTGTATCTGCTCAGTCTAGGCAAAGATATTATTGGACTAACATTCCAGGAATACAACAACCAGAAGATAAAGGCATAGTTTTAAGGGATATCCTAGAAGATAACTACGAAAGCGAAAGAGATAAAGCACATTGCATAGATGCAAACTACTACAAAGGTGCAAGTGTTGAACAATACAAGAAGAAATATAGAAGGCAGTTGGTAAATAAGCCCAAACAAATAGGCATAGCAACAGACATTAATGGACATGACATACTCAAACGAGTCTACAGCCCAGATGGTAAGTCGCCTACAGTCAACACATGTCAAGGTGGTAATCGTGAGCCAAAGGTAGTCACTGGTGGTGCTTTTCGTGGCAGAGCATACGATAAAAACGGTAAACGCATGGATAAAGACGGAGTATCGGTAGCAAATAAAACAAAACAGATGTTAGAGCTGCGTAAAGACGATAAATCAAACGCTATTACAACAGTAGGTAAAGATAGTGTAGCCGTTAATGAAGACCTAACCTGGCGTAAGCTCACTTGTCGCGAGTGTGAAAGGCTGCAAACAGTACCAGATAACTATACAAACCATGTATCAAACACTCAAAGATATAAGATGCTTGGCAACGGTTGGACAGTAGAGGTAATAAAACATATTTTACAGGAGATGGAGCTATGAAAAGGCCAAAAACGTATGATGGTAGACACGAAATTTTTGAAAAAGTGATACATTTAATAAGGGAAAATGAGAATAAAGATGAAATAATGCGTGCAGTATTTAATTTTCAGTTAGAATTAGAGGAAATGATTAGCGGAAGGGAAGATGCCAGAGAAGATTAAACCAAGTGTAAAACATACCGATAGAAAAACAGGCAAGACTTGGATTGAGCATTTTTATTTAAAAACACAACCACTCACCGAGTTAGAACGGATTATGCAAGATGAACGCGCTAATAAAAAATTAAAAGTAAAATGTTTACGAGAAATAACCAGGAGAAGTAAAGAATAATTAACAAATGATTGAGTATCTATTGCGTAAGTTAGATCGCATGATCGAGAGATCATGGCAACGCCACGCAGATAGATTATTTTTACAAGGTGAACAATGGGAAAAGGATCAAAGCCAAGACCAATAGAAAATTTGGATATATTTAGGGAAAATTGGGATAAAATCTTCGC
>VMHT01069043.1_pt1 | contig 15741 bp, 21 predicted proteins | sample 4693611 | NCBI WGS metagenome assembly VMHT01 (sample SAMN12280063, study PRJNA550983) | marine metagenome | isolation source: seawater sampled from same location over 5 years 0.02-0.2 micron viral filtrate | place: USA: collected off the coast of southern California halfway between the port... ... | reverse complement strand
ATCATTAAATCGATAAAGTCCTTTTTATCGGGCATCGCTGAACGGTCTGCATGCGCCAGTAATTTAGTGACATAGCAGCTTTCGCGGTCGATAGAGGGTACCGGAAAAGGAGTGGTATCATCTTTCTTCAAACGATAATCCGCAAAGCTGACCAACTCTAACTTAATAGGCGTATCATCCACATTGATGACCGTTCTCACCCCATATCTGTCGAAGCGCACTTCCCGGGCAAGGTCGAACGGCTTTCTAGTAATATCTCCCAGTGCGTTTGATGTTACCTGCTTTCTCACTTCACGATAGCTTTGGATATCCGGACACAGGAAATCAATATCAACAGATTCACGGTATTCACCTAACTCCATTGCAATGCGGGTACCGCCGCCAAAAAGCACGTTATTCTTTTCCAGAAAATCCGCATTGAAGTTGGCCAACGCTTTTGCGATGGTCTCGTGGCGTTTGTGTTTGTATTCCATATTATCCTGCTGGTAAAAAGTGGCCGTTTCCCTGCTCTGCAATTAGCCGGTCGATAAGCGCACGCTCAGATTCCGTTAACTGGTCTTCATCCAGGTAACGCCAACGGCTCTCATAGTAGGTAAAAGCTTCTTTATCGCTTATTTCAGTGCGCCCTTTTTGGTCCCATAAGATAGCTTCTAATTGTGGGTAGTCTGTAATCTGAATCATGCGCTGTCCAAAGTTACCTTATAGCTTGAGTGTACACACAACTCGTAAATTTATTAAGCCGCAAGTGCGTTTCATTACGCAGCCGGGTAGGGGAGCCGCCCATCGACATAAAATTGTTCAATACGAAAGGTCACTGGGAATTGTCTTGGAAGAGAGAATCTCAAGATTTTACCGCTCGGTAATGTTTCGCACTGGACTGCCGTAATGTTTTCCGGTTTTGTTGACTTGATCACTGCTGGTGTATCAATGGCCACATTTATTCCTTCACATGTCCTGGCTGAAATAAATCTGATGACCTCAGCACCAGCCTTACGCGCTTCACCGCCTACAGCTTGCGAGAACGCATAGGACGTTTTACTTGTCAGTTCAGCGATAGCTTTAACATCCGAAGCTTCCGTCAAATCTACTAACTTTTCTGTTTCTGCATGAACAGAGAATAGCTGGTGATCAGAGTGAACTTTATCTGGGTATGCTGTTTCCATCCCATCGAAGAACACAAACCGATAAAAAGCGGCTTCGGCTAGACATGTTTGCTCATCTTCACTTGCGTAAAAATAGCTCGCCTCGGCCCGAGTACCAAATCGTGAACCATGTTTGAGAGGAGGGTAGCGGAACGGCGTTTTAATCAGGTAGTCGTACTTACCGACATCTTCGGGGTAGGGCGGCTTGAAGTCTTCAAGTATATCCTCCAACACCGCCTGCTCTTCTAAATCATCCACCAGCGCGTAAGTTGCCGCTTCCTCTTGAGATTCCACCAGCCGGTATACTGGACCCTCGTAATCACATAGGCCCCCACAGTGACCAATTACTTCAAAAGGCTTCAAACCTTTGCTCGCATAGCATCCAGGTAGGCATTTATGTCAGCCAGGCCGGTAATACGTGTGACTAATTGCTTGGGTATACCGCGCAGATGTTTATTTGAAGTCATAAACCAATGCTTCATTGCCCCTTTATCGCCCCCAAGGATTGCATATAGAGAGCGGTAAAGGCGAATGAATAACACCTGTATTTCATGCTCTTTGCTGTTTGCACTAAACCCCTGAGAACGTGCAAGCGTTGCGCGAGTTTTGCCTATAATCGCCGCAGCCTCGGCATCGGTTAGGCCGAAGTCTTTATAGGCATTTTTGTAGGCTTTGGTAACCACCATCTGCTTGTCTACACTTTGCTTTTCCATGTTGCTCCCTTATCAAACGAAACAATAGAGTTTGTATAATTATAGACATACAGCTGATACATTGCACTACTTTATACACTGAATGACATTCTGATGTGCCTTTTCTTGCTGGTTTTTTCGAAAATGTGCGAGTAATGCAAAGAACGACTAACCCTGACAACTAATATTGCCAATTTCGGTCGTTTTTTGAAAATGCTGCTACTATCCCCTTTGTAACTGTATGGCAAATTACAAGGAGATAGTAATGAACAGTTCAACGGAAAAACATCAATTCGATGAGAATGTGCGTTTTGCGCAGATAAGCTTTTACCTTTGGTTCATCTGCGGTCTGACGTTATTACTTGCAACTGAACTTGTGCAATTGGGCAAAACTGAATTAGGGGGTATTTTAGGGCTGTATGTAATCGTTGCTTTCATATGCGCAAGCTGTGCTGGAAGAAAGCTCAAATATCGAGGCCGAAAGGCCCCCAACTTGAATCTGCGAAGGTCATCTTCAAGGTTTTTTATTTTCAGCGTAATCATGGCACCAGTGATGATTGTCTCACTTGGTCTCTGGACATTCGACTTTCTACCACTTTTGACCAATTATGCATTGACAGTACTACTCTACCCCTTGGTGAGGTACCTTGTCGCTTGTATCCTGGATGAAATGTAAAATCATCAGTTGTCAGCTCAAAGTCATCGCGTGATATTTGCGATGGCTTGTCCGCTAGCACATAACCCGCGGTATATCACTCCACCTGGTCGTCGCGCGCTTTGACAGAAACTCACGCTTCATATCGAAATTTTGTTCAATGCCGCGACTGGCAAACTGCAATGTATGGCGGCCGTACCGCGAGTTGATACTATCGAGCATCTTCATTAGGCCGGGATCGTCCTGGCTGACGGCAAACAAATCTTGTTGCTGGTACTGGCTATCATGTAAATCCACTAAACCAACGCCGCATTTATAGTACCGGGTACCGGATTTATAAAGTTGGGGCAGGGCTGCAGAAATCGCGCCTAATATAATCCGTGTATCACAGGTGGGAACCTCAAACTGGTGATAAACGGATTTTTTGAAGTAGGGGGCGTTATCGTGGGGCGATGAGGCGGCGAATATGACCATTCCGGCGCACAAGCTGTTTTGCTCACGCATTTTTCTTGACGCGGTTTCGCCATGTCCGGACAGGGCATTTTTCAATTCAATTGGGCACGTAACGCGCTTACCAAAGCTGCGAGTGCTGTAGATTTCCTTTTTGGCCGGCCTGGCAGTATCCCACTGATAATAGGCCTCGCCCTTAAGCTCTCTGACGGTGTTTTCCATCAAAATGGAGAAGTCCTTACGGATTTTCTTTGCGGGCTGTTCTGCCAGTTGCCAGGCGTTCTTTATACCCATGACATCGAGTCGCTTAGCCAACCTTCGACCGACACCCCACACATCGTCACACGCCATTTGGGATAGCACATGCTTTCTATCGTTGTACGTTGCAATGAGCGCGACCCCCGTCGCCCCCGGGAGCTTTTTACTGGCATGGTTAGCCGCTTTGGCCAATGTCAGTGACGGGCCGAACCCCACCCCCACCGGTAACCGAACATGGCGCCAGATGGTTTTTCGTAAATCATGACCTAAGGTTTCCAGGTAATCTTTAGAGTACTCATCTGGGAACCGCATGAAGCATTCGTCAATGGAATAGATATGCGTTTCACCGAAGCTTTCGCACGTTTCCATCATTCTTTGACTGATATCCGCATACAGCTCGTAGTTACTGCTTTTTACCACGAACCCTGCTTTACGGGCCTTATCAGCTACCTGAAAATACGGCCCAAATTTGTTGATGCCCAGTTCTTTACCCAATCGTTTGGCAATCGAACACATGGCCACAATACAGCCATCGTTGTTGCTCAACACAATTACCGGTTTATCGCGGATAGTCGGGTCAAACACCTTTTCGGCTGAGGCGTACATGCCAGTAGCGTCAATAAGAGCTAGCATAGGAGGTGGCCCAATGGCTTATGCAATCTGACAGAGCGGATGACGACACCTTCAATTTGAAATTCATCCCCTTCCTTTAAAAAGTAGGGCGCGATATCGTCCGAGCCAGCCACCAAACACCTATTTCTTTTATCTACTCGCTTGCACACAAAGACACCATTCAAGTTTGCCACACAGATGCACATATCTGTGATGGGTTCGGCACGCGAAATAATCAGTAAGTCACCGTCGAATATCCCGTCCTTAACCATAGAGTGACCTTGCGCCAGAGCGATAAATGTCGCACTGGGTTTATTGATCAACAAAGCATCCAAGTCTAAGCCTAGCTCTGTGTATTCTTTTGCCGGGGATTCGAACCCCACTATGCCAGCCTGAGCTTTTATAGGGATAACTTTTAACATGCGGATTTACTTTACTGTATGGATAAACAGTATTGTATGTTCGAGTGGTATATCTTTCAATTAGTCTTTCCAATGTCGGCTTAAATGAAAGCGTTCTATTTTGCTAAATAACTGTATTTAAGTGATAATTAGCTAAGCAAAACGTTATTTTATCAACAGGATGGCCAAAGACGTTGGCAGAAAGATAAGATGGACTACTATCAAACACTTGGCGTTACCAAAGAAGCAGAAGATTTCGTTATTAAAGCCGCTTATAAAGCATTGATGCGCGCGTATCATCCTGACCGAAACCCAGGGTTTGAGGAGAGGGTCAAGCTCATCAATCAAGCTTATGAGGTTTTATCTAACCCTCGCTCACGAGCATCATACGATGCTGAGCAAGCCGATGCGGTCGATGAGTCTACATTTGAAGATAGCCCATTTAGCAATGATATAGATAACGACCTTCTTACCGACTGGAAAGTCATCGCTGACTATTATCCTGAGATTGAAGAATGCCGACTGGAGCTGACCCAATATGCCAGCACCCTGGCAACAAGTTTCGTACTAGAAATTCTTGAGAAACGCAACTTTGATAATTTTGAGTATGAGGGTCGGCAACGATTCTGACGAAATCCTCCAAAAAGTGAACTAACCTATTGGCTTTAAATTATTTTTATATGGTGGCTCATGGGTGAAACTTGCTGTTCAACATCAAGCGTATAATCGCCGAATCGATTGATATGGTCCGTGCGGTATGGAGCCAATCCTTTGAGAATATCGTGATCAATATGATGGCCGCGCTCCTTGAGATCTTTAAGGGTTAACGTCATCGACTCCACATTATGAAGAATGACCAGGTTGGCCACTAAGTGGTTATATTTGATCACTTTCCGTTGCTCGTGGCGGATATTCTCGGCGATCACCCCCTCGCCGCCAAAGAACAGCCATTTCACGAACTGGTTGAACTCTTCGGTTTTGTTCGTCTCCGCATGAATGGTTCGCCGCAACTGCACGCTGCCAATGTAGTCCAGAAGAAAGGTTGTTCGAACGACCCTCCCCAGTTCCCGGAAAGCAAAGTAGAGCTTGTTCTTGAGGCTTGCGGTACCCAGGCGTCGCAATATGGTGGACGGTGCGATTTTTCCAGCCTTAATCGATAGCGCCACCCGGAGCATGTCCGGCACATGGGTTTCGATCAGTTTCCAGTTGATGGTCTCGCTGAACAAGGCATCGATGTGCTCGTAACGTTGGCGTCTATCGGACCTGTAGAACACCAACTGCTTCAGATTACGGATTCGGGGCATCAGGTTGATACCCAGCAGGTAGGCCAACCCGAAGACGGGCGCGCTTTGCGCCTGGGTATCGCCATGCAGGGTGTCAGGCTGGATATCGGAATCGTTTTTGATCAGCCCATCAAGAATGTAAATGGCCTCATAGACGCCGCAAGGAATGAAGTGGCTGAACAGCGCGATGTATTTGTCCGAAACGTGGTAGTAGCCCACCCCGCCATAACCGCCGTACCGTATGTGGTATTCCGATAGCAGGTTCTGTTCGTACAGGTTCCATTTTGTGCCATCGGCGGCGGCATGTTGTCCGGTTCCCCAGTGTCGCGGTAACCGGTAGCGGTTGTAGGCATTGATGACCTGCGCAATAGCCTGCTCCAAGCGCTCTTCAGTGACGTGCCGCAGGTTGAGCCAGGACACCTGCCGGCGATTAAGCGTTGTGATGGATCGAGCGGTCTGGGTCGGCCCAAGATTGCAGCCATAACAAAAGAGGGTCGAAACAAAACGGGTACGGGGGTCCTCCAGTTTGCTTTCGTAGCCGGACAGTGGCCCAAAGCGTTTATGGAGCCCGAGCCATTTTTCGGCTTCCACCAGAATGTCGAGAATATTCTTTTCGGGCAGATTCAGGGATAACTGCTTATCAATCTCAGCCAACCCATCCGGAGGTGCTGTACGACGGTGCTTCCGGATCACCAGTTCTTCGCCATTGAAGACGGCGTGTTCATTCTCCGGGAAGTCACGGTCGATGCGCTCTGCCGTTGCGCTCAACCGTGAGCGGGCTTGCGCCACAAATGCAGCGGGCTCGGAGGCAATGCCGACCATCTTGCTGTAGTCGGCTATTTGCGCCTCATAGATACTCCAATTCACCAGTTGCTCTCGGTAATCGCTGTACTGGTCGCTGTTCGCAACCGCGAGGTCGCCGGACATCAGTTCACGCTTCACCTGCATCAATACGCCCAGCTCAAAATACTTCCGGTAGACCATGCCCGGTGGTAGCAGGCTTGACCCAGTACCCAAAATCAAACGGCGCCAGCGCTCTGGTAACCAGGCCACATCAATAGGATGAGTGCTCAGAACAAGACATTCTTTACGGCTGTGCCGGTGCTTTTTCAAGATAGCAATCGCGTCAACCAAGGACTGGTCGTGGCTGGTCGCCGTCAAGTCCAGTAGTTCAAGGCAATTGAATAACAGCGGGCGTAACGGGCGATAGGGGTGCAGCATGAACGGGATGAAGTTATTGCCGGCATAGGCCATGTGTTCCTCACACTCGGCCAGCAATTCATCAGGATCGCCCTGGATGGCGGCCGCGACACGGGCACCTCGCTCGGAATCCGTCGGCGCTTCCTGAACGACGGTCAGCAAGTCACGCAGTTGTGCGACCAGTTTGTCCATCCGCTTCATGTGATCCAGGTGATACTGGTTCAGGTTCGCTTCCGCCTTGGTCTTGATGTTGCGCATCTTGCGGACAAAGATGTCGACGGCATCGTCCATTGCGCGACGCAGTTGAGCATGGACCAGCAGAATCATCAAGGCATAGCGTTTGGTGCTCTGCATGGCCTTGATGTTGGCTGCGTCCAACGCGCGCGCTTCCAGTATGAAGTGGTGATACTTGGCGGCTGGAATGTGATCAACAGCGGGCAATCGTTGACACCAGCCCTGAAGCCACTCCAGATGCTGAAGATACTTCTTCACTTCTGTATTGGTCGGTTTTTTGGGTTCCTGTTTCAGTTTATGCCAACTGGTATGAGGTGAATCGTCAGGCACACGCAGCAGCCGGTCAAATTCCTGTTTTTGCTGCTCCGTCAAAGCCGCATTGAGTGTCCGAAAGAACCCCGTGTTGACCTGGCTGCGAGCCTGACGGGCTGTCCGTTGCAGCGTTGAAAAACCGGGTAGCTCAAAACGCTGGCGCACCAGCTCTTCGATCACCACATTGATAATGTCTGCCAGATCCTGTTTGGTGGTCGCCGCTTCTCGTGCCAAGTCCCGCACGACCGCCTTGCCTTCGACGGTAAACGCCTTGATGCCCACCTGTTGACGAATCGCGTCCAACATCCGCTGACGGACGCCGCCGCTGCGGTCGTATTCCCTGAGTCGGCTTAGTGCGAGATGTGAGAGGTCGTCGCAGGCGAGAATGTGTGATGTGATCGATTTGGGAACGGCTTTGAGACTGACAAAGTAGCCCAAACGCTGAACTGTTTTCAGGAGAATGAGCAGAGCGCCCCGAGCAGCGGGTGTTCGACCATGTTGTCTGGCAAAAGATCGTTCCTTGACCGTGGGTGTATAAATTTCTGCCAGTTCCTGGTCGGAGACGGCCGCTTTCAATCTTGGATAGGCGGTTTCATGGAGGCTACTCATGGACAATCCCTTGATATTTCGGCCCTTTTAAGGGACCTCTCTGGCCGAATAAAAGATCAATAATTCCTGAAAATCCTATTGCCCATTACAATCAAGGCCGTCGGTGGGTCCGACGAAATGGCTGAATCAGCATCTGATCCAACCGGAGGTCCTGCGGCTCGCGAAAATCCTCGATGCCGATGATCATTCCAATATGGCCAGCGGCAGGCTGATCGCGATAGGTGCCAAAAAGCCGGTCCCACCAAGGCAAATTAAAACCAAAGTTGCTATTTGTCTCTTCAGGAACAATCGAATGGTGCACGCGGTGCATTTCCGGCGTAACAACCACCGGTCTCAACTTTTGCTCCAGTCCTTGAGGCAATCGTACGTTTCCGTGGTTGAACATTGAGGTCGCATTGAGAATCACCTCGAAAATCAGTACCGCGATCGCAGGTGCTCCCAGCGCAACCACGACGGAGATTTTAATGACCATGGAAAGCACAATTTCCAGAGGATGGAAACGCAGGCCCGTCGTTACGTCAAATTCCAGATCCGCGTGGTGCATACGATGCAAGCGCCAGAGCCAGGGCACGGCATGAAAGATGCGATGCTGAAAGTAGATTGCGAGATCAAGCGCGATCGTCCCCAGAAGGACCGACAACCAAACTGGCAGATTGGCCAGATTTAACAGTCCCCACGCCTGCTCATTCGCCATCACCGCCGCTCCGACGGCGGCCACGGGAAACAATAGCCGAACCACCAGGGTATCCACCACGACCATCAAGAGGTTATGTGGCCACCGTTGCCGGCGAGTGTAGCGCTGGTCGCGACGTGGCGCGGCGGCTTCGGCAAGTATCATGACACACAGAATGCCCGTGAAGACCCCGAGCCGTATGACCACCTCATTACCGAGCACGACTTTACCGTCTATCCTTGATGATGGTTGAAATAGCCCTGAGTGCCTTGTTGGGTCATGGCCTCGGCGATGCGGCCGATGGCCTGTGTATAGGCCGCAGTCCGCAGCGTTATGTTATCTTCCTCCGCCCGGTCGAAACAGGCGGCGGCCTCGCGGGCCAGGCGTTCGGTGAGGCGCCGATTGACTTCGTCTTCGGACCAGGTATCACCGATGCGATTCTGCACCCATTCCAGATGGCTGACGATCACACCGCCGGCATTGACCAATACATCCGGTAGCACTTCGACGCCGCGTTTGGCTAGTTGATCATCGGCCTCATTACTGACGGGCCCGTTGGCGATTTCCAGGATCGTGGCGGCGTTCACGGTCGCGGCATTTTGCTCGGTGACGGCGTCCTCCAGTGCGGCTAGTACCAGTACATCGACATCCATCGCCAGCAGCTCGTCGTTGGTCAGTTGCTCGACGTCGGCTTCCTGGCAGATCGATTCATCACAGTAAACCATGCCCTTGAGCTCCCGGTTTTTGTGTTTATGGCGCCAGATCGGGTCTGGATCAAGTCCGTCAGCGGCATGAATGGCACCCTGGGAATCCGACAGCGCGACGATCCGATAGCCGCGCTCGCGGGCCAGTCGGGCGAAGTGATAACCGGCATTGCCGAAACCCTGGACCGCCACACGGAGTTCTTCAGGGGTTTTGCCGCGGCGCTCGGCCCACAGATCAAGCACCTGCAGCGCGCCACGTCCGGTGGCCGCGGTGCGTCCCCTGGAACCGCCCAGCCCTAAAGGCTTGCCGGTGATGGTGGCCGGTACCTGACGGCGTTCGATCTGGGCAAATTCGTCGGCCATCCAGCCCATGATGGTGTCGTTGGTGTTGACGTCCGGTGCCGGGATGTCACTGTTCGGCCCGATAAGGTCATGAAAAGCGCGGATATAGCCACGCGACAGACGTTCCAGTTCCAGTCGGGAGAGCGCCTTGGGATCGACCCGAACACCACCTTTGGCACCGCCGAATGGCAGGTCCACCACGGCGCACTTGATGGTCATCCAGAAGCTCAGCGCAGTGACTTCTTCCGAGCTCACGTCCGGATGGAAACGGATGCCCCCTTTGCCCGGCCCACGCGTGTCGTCGTAACGAATGCGCCAGGCCGGAAAGAATTGCAAGGCGCCGTCGTCCATGCGGATCGGGATGTTGATTTGTACGGTTTGCTGCGCCTGGGCCAGACGCCTGCGAACGTCCTCAGGGACGTCAAGTTGGTCAAAAATCCCGTTCAGGTGACCGTCGTCACCGAAGCTTTGGTCGTTGGAATGACTCATGGTTGTGACTCCTTATCGAACCCGAAAAAGTGTTTTGCGATGTCTTATGATTCAGCTTCCCGATGCAAGTGGGTTGTGCGATCGTCCGTTACGTGCTGATAGGTGAACGTGTAAGTCGCACAAGATTCCCCGCGATCCGTGTTGCTAATGTCTTGGCGCGGTCTGCGCTCGGCCCTGTAAAATCTGCGTTCACGGTCTCCCGAAACAGCTCCAGCCAGCGCTCAAAGTCATCTAGCTGCAAAGGGTGTTGCTCGTGCAACGCCAAGTGGCGGGCGACCATGTTGCTCTGGTAGCCGTCGCGTTCGCCGAGCAGCAGCTTGCACCAATAGGCGCGGATACACGGCAGGTGCGTTCTGAGGTCAATTTCTGCCACATCCAAGAACAGCGGACGCAGGCGATCATCGGCCAGGACCTTCCGGTAGAAGGCGTCCAGCATTTCGGCGATAGCCTCGGGCGAGTCTAGATCGCGCGGCGTTGACTGCATTTCAAGATCGGATCGCTCAGGTTATAGAACAATGGCATACAATGAACGCGCAGCATGGAAGACAACGGGACAGGAGGCCGTCCGTCCTGACCTTTTGGGTAATAATGCGCTACGTTCTTCTCCAGCTGTTTCCAGGGAATCAACGTGTCCATTCGTTCGAGAAAGATTTCGCGGCGAATTTTGCTCTTCTTGGTCTGGTACTCGGCTTCGGAGAGGGTTAACTGGTTCATGGCGGCAACGATCCTATGCGGTTGACGAGAGCTATATTATCGCCTATGTCGAACACTTCAATCAGAGTCTTCAGAGTTTTAAACACCCTTACTCTGTTTTCTCCAATTGTCTATGGAGTACAGACCTCCGCCAGTAATTATTAACACCATGTTTATCCCGAATAATGGAATATCTTTCATAAGCAAATGTGCATGAGGAGAAGTAATGCCATGCATCGCAGCGATATTCCAAACACCGACAATAATCATAATAATCATTAATGCTTGTGCTATTGAAGCAAGTCTTGTGAACAGGCCTAAGAGAAGCATTACTCCAGTTATTATTTCGGCTATTGCCAGAATAAAGATGAAATGCGCCGGACTCATGGGTAGCAAATCAATTACCCAGCTTTTACTCACCATCGCAACTCTCGGTTCAGGATAAATTAGCTTGGGAACGATGCCCATCCAAACCCACAATAGGCCAACAATGACCCGGAGTATAAGTGGTATGTATTTCTCTTTACTTAACAGTTGATTGTCGAAATTCATTTAGTTTTCTCCAGCTATTATGTAAATGTAAACTCGCGTGATTAGCATCTGACATACAGTGGGCCGCGATCCATACCGGATACGACACCGGACCGTTACTTGCTGAAGGCCCTTAGTAGTCGGCTCAGCGACAGCACGAACAGGCCGGTCAGCGCGATACCCACGATTACCCAGTGCTCCCCGAGAAAAGCGCCGGCGCTCGTGCCAGCCAGCACGATGGCGAGAATCGGCAAATGACAGGGGCAACTGAGCACGGCCAATATCCCCCACAAGTAACCATTGCGCGACCGGGATACTTCTGTCGGTTCGCGCTCATTGTTCGTCATAAACCACCTCCAATGCATTGAAGAGTTACGACTCCCTGCAAAAGCCCAATTCGGCCACTGTCCGGTGCCACCTCAACTTACGGCCCTTTGAGAGCGCTCAACTTCACTCCATGCGCCGCCTTGGTGAGTGCCTGGGTGCAGCGATTCAGTGCGGCTCGTTTAACAGCAATTGTGTGTTGAATTTGCCGTTCGACGGCTCGACACTGCCCTTTATCCCCGTTGTCGAGCGCCTGTATAAATTCGGCAATCTCGGGGAGACCGAGACCGGCTTCACGACAGGAGCGGATCAACGCCAACCGTTGCAGGCAGCCGTCATCGAACAAGCGAGAGCCCCCCTGAGTGGTGCCACAGGCGTACACCAATCGCATGTCCAGATAAGTCCGGATCTGATGCACTGACAGGCCGCAGAGACGGGCCGCTTCGGAAATGACACAGCCTTCTTTTTGCGCCCCCGGCCCACCTTCAAGGTTGGGGTTTACCATTCGGGTATTAGCTCCCATGTTGGTCACTCCTTGCCCTGTTGAGTATAAGGTGCGCAATCCGCTGCCCCAGTTCGAAACCTTCCTGAACACTCACCATGTGCACATGCATTTTATCCCGCCCCCAGGCCTCCCCGGCCTGCCGTGAAGCAAAGAAATGGACGTCGCAACAAAACGCACTTCGAATGTCTCCCGCTGCGGCCACCGAGACTAAAGAGACGACCGCGTCCTCCGGCTCAAGCGAAACCACTCCCTGTGGCGTAACCGTCAAGGTGACCGGGTTGTTCGTCTGCGGGCAACGCGATTGCACCTGCGCCCGTTCGCCGATGACAGCTGGAAACATCAAGGCATCCAGTGCACACCAGGTATAAAGTGGCCGATCGTTGACAACAAATGCATGCGGGGTTTCTCGCAGTGTGATGCCGGAGCCGATCAGCCGTCCCTGGCCGTCGTACTCGATGGTCCCGCAGGGCAGTTTTTCCAGCACCAACTCTGCCTCATCAGTCGTCCAGTTGAGCGACTTCGCGAGCCGCTCAACAGTGACCGGTTGTCCCAGGGCAAGCTCGCGCAACAGCGTCACATGAAGCGCGGCTTCCCTTTCGCCGGTCAGACCCAGCCGTTCCACGATCTCATCCATGTTATACATTGGCGGCACCGTCTTATCCCGCACAGCACGACAATTGCTTCACGTCCTTGGTGAAGGTTTGGGCACAGAGCTTGAGCCCCTCCACCATGGTCAGGTACGGGAACAGCTCATCGGCAATGTCGTTCACGGTCATACGCGCACGCAGCGCCATGACGGCCGTCTGGATCAGCTCACCGGCTTCGCCCGCGACGGACTGGACACCCAGCAATCGTCCGCTGCCACGCTCAGCGACCATCTTGATGAAGCCCCCGGCATCGAAGTTAACCAGGGCCCGGGGCACGTTATCGAGGGTCAGGGTGCGGCTGTCGGTGTCGTATCCCTGAGCCTGGGCCTCCGCCTCGGACAGACCGACGGTGGCCACTTGTGGATCGGTAAAGATCACCTCGGGCATGGCGCTGAGGTCGAGGCTGGCGTCACCGCCGGTCATGTTAATGGCGGCCCGACTACCACCGGCGGCAGCCACGTAGACGAACTGGGGTTGATCGGTGCAGTCCCCGGCTGCATAAATGCCGGACGCGGTCGTTTGCAGGTGGTTGTCGATCCGGATCGCGCCGCGCTCGGTAGCCACGCCGACGGCCTCCAGGTTCAGGTTCTCGGTATTGGGTGTGCGGCCACTGGCCACCAGCAGTTGCTCCGCCTCCAGGGTGCCGGCGTTGGTTTGGAGGGTGAACACCCGGCCATTGTGGGTAATCTCACTGGCCTGGGTCTGCTTGAGCACCTCGATGCCCTCGCGACGGAAGGCCGCTTCCACGGCTTCACCCACCGCCGGGTCTTCCTGAGACAGCACCCGGCTGCGGGCCAGAATGGTGACCCGACTGCCAAGGCGGGCAAAGGCCTGAGCCAGCTCGATGGCCACCACCGAGGCACCAATCACAACGAGGCGCTCGGGAATGTGATCCAGCTCCAGCGCACTGGTGGACGTGAGATAGGGCGTCTCGGATAGCCCCGGAACAGGCGGTTCGGCGGGCCGGGCACCGGTGCCGATAAAGGCCCGGTCGAAGTGCACCGTCTGCTCGCCGCCGGCGTTGAGCGTAACCGTCAGTGTGCGCTCGTCCACGAACCGCGCCTCGCCCTTGAGGACGGTAATCGCGGCATTGTCGTTGAGAATGCTCTGGTACTTGGACTCGCGCAGCTCCTCCACCCGGGCCTGTTGCTGAGCCAGAAGGGCTGAACGATTCACCGCCGGTGCCTGGGCACTCAGTCCGTCGTCAAACGGGCTTTCCCGGCGAAGGTGGGCGATATGCGCCGACCGGATCATGATTTTGGACGGTACGCAACCAATGTTGACGCAGGTTCCGCCGATGGTGCCGCGCTCAATCAGCGTCACCCGGGCACCGCGCTCCGTCGCTTTCAGGGCCGCAGCCATGGCACTGCCACCGCTGCCAATCACCGCAATGTGCAGGTTGTTGTCACTCATAAACGTTACTCCTTGGTTGAAGGGCTATCGCAGCAGGCGTCGTGTTTCTTTTTACGCCAGACGGCATAGCAGGTCAGGCCAATAAAAAAGACCAGTGCGGGCAAAAGCACGTAGTCGAGATAGCCGGTGAGGGCTGTCAGGCCTAAGGTTCCCAGCAAAACCACCAGTATTGGGGTAAAGCAGCACAGGGCGACCAGCACCGTGCCGATGACGCTCACCCGCAACAGGGTTTTGGGGTTTGCCATGGTTACTCCTGTTTTGCCTGAGATTGTTTCAGCGTGGACGGATAGCCGGCGTTGGTGGTGGCTTGCGTCAGTGCCTCAACGGTCGTTTTCTCGTCGTCGAAGGTGACCGTCGCATCGCGTTCTTCATAACGAACATCCACAGAGGTCACGCCCTCCACCCGGTTGAGAGCGGCCTTGACGGTGATCGGGCAGGCCGAACAGGTCATGCCAGGGACTGACAGGGTGACGGTTTGTGGTGCTGCCAGGGCCGGCAGGCTAACGAACAGGAATAACGCTGTGGCGATCAGTGATTTTTTCATGGTGCTATGCCTCTCAGTAAAATAGGGGTAAAACATAAGGGAACGCCAGCGCAGTCAGAATGAGCAGCGCGACAATCCAGAAAACAACCTTGTAGGTTGTGCGTACTTGCGGCACCGCGCAAACATCGCCCGGCTGGCAATCCTGTGCAGGCCGGTATATCCGGCGCCAGGCAAACACCATGGCCACCAGTGCCGCACCGATGAACCAGGGCCGATAGGGTTCCAGGGCGGCCAGATTGCCGATCCAGGCGCCTGAAACTCCTAACGCGATTAAAACCAGGGGACCAAGACAGCAGGCGGATGCCAGGACGGCGGCAACGCCCCCTGCGATCAGCGAACCGCGACCGGATTTGGGCTCAGACATTACGTTGGCTCCTTTCATGAGATGGATGACTGTGATAAGGTTACTCCCGTAGTCAGCTACGGAATCAACCCCCTATGTCCAAGAAACCACGTTCAATGACCATTGGCGCCCTGGCCAAGGCCGCCAATATCGGAGTGGAAACCATCCGCTATTACCAGCGCCGGGGACTGGTGGCAGAGCCTGACAAACCCTATGGAAGCATCCGCCATTACGACGATCAGGCGTTGGCGCGTCTTCAGTTCATTCGAACGGCCCAATGGTTGGGCTTCAGCCTGGATGAAATCGGAGGACTGCTAACACTGCAAGACGGCACCCATTGCGATGAAGCACGGGTACTGGGCGAGCAGAAGCTCGCCAGTGTGCGACAGAAAATTTCAAGCCTGCAGCGTATCGAGCGCGCTCTGGACGGGTTAGTGCAGGAATGCTGCGCTCAGCGTGGGAATGTTGAATGCCCATTAATCACATCGCTCCAGGATGGGCTTGAAAACTCGGCTTTTACCTGATTAAAGAACAAGACAGTCCGTGAACGAGGCGTACACAAAATTAAGGGCTGAAGGGAGGTACGCTAACCTCACCAACCAAAAAAAGCAGGGCCTCCCGAAGGGCGAGACACTAGGCATGGCGCCCACTCGCCCTGCGATTGACAGCTACCTTTGCTATTATT
>VMHT01042949.1_pt1 | contig 15743 bp, 10 predicted proteins | sample 4693611 | NCBI WGS metagenome assembly VMHT01 (sample SAMN12280063, study PRJNA550983) | marine metagenome | isolation source: seawater sampled from same location over 5 years 0.02-0.2 micron viral filtrate | place: USA: collected off the coast of southern California halfway between the port... ... | reverse complement strand
CGGTAAGAGCGCACCGCACCTCTGGTAACAGAGTGTGGCAAGGTAAACTCCACCCGGAGCAAGACCAAATAGGATCCCTCAACGTGTGGCCCGCATGGGGATCGGGTAGGTTGCTTGAATCAGCGAGCGATTGCTGATCTAGAGGAATGGTTGCCCACGACAGAACCCGGCTTACGGCCAACTCCGCCCTAATTCTGAAAATCTATGCTTGTCAGTATTTTGCTGGTAAGCATAGAGTGCTCTAAGCCTCATTTTCACAGAGGCGTCACACATCATGTCAAACTTATCAGTTCTACACACTATACTGCGTGGAAACACATATCATTTTAATTTACGCCACAAATCATCTATTGTTCGCAGATCGTTACGTACTAGCTGTAAAGTTGAAGCGTTAAAATTAGTCAGTAAAATAAAGGTAAGGCCAAGTTGGAGGAAGCAGACTACTCGGCTATTCCAATCCTAGCGAAAACTTTACCATAGAGTTTAGCGTTAACCTTAAGCCCATTTGTGCATTTATTGGTTTGCAAACGTCTTATATTGCAGCACCTGTGTCCAGTGACTGGGTTGGGACGTGGGATATGGCATTATAATCGGCTGCACCTTAAGTAATGCGGAAGTTGGTACTAATGGAATTGATTGTCATTAATGAGTTAGTAAGGGACTTCAGAGTAAAAATCTTTAGACGGTTTGCATAAAATTCAAAGCTGCTCTTCACTTTATTTAAAGAAAATAATTATTATTTAATAGCGACTGAGTTTGATGAACGGTATTTTTGTAATTACCCTTGACCGATTAGCAGATTCGAGCTAAAGAAGCAAATAATTGGAAACTCAAAAAAGTCGATTATCAATCACCCGCACTTTCGTGGGGCAACTGATAATCCTACTTAGCTGAGGTTTTAGTTGCTTGTAAAGGTATAACGTGCGGAGAAAGTTTCTCCTGTTTCTTGAATCTCAAAACCATAATTCAGCGTTACCGTGGCCCCGCCTGTTAGTGGAGAGACTAATTCGAACTCGACCTCTACTCCATCGGCTAATACTAAGCCCTCAGACAAATTCGAAATAGTTGGTACTACTTGGCCTGTCCCATCAGTCGCAGTGAGGTTGATGATTGTAAAACTTTGCGCTTCCGCAACAATCCTAAATGTATCAAGAGTATACGTAGTTGGAGTTGGGATTCCCGTTACATTGGCAGTCACTGTAGAATTAGACGAATATGGCAATGGTACTTCACTGAATACTGGATCGAAAAAACCACTTTCCCTAAACAGTTTCACGCTTGGTTGCACAGCATCTACCGTAAGAGTATCGGGTTCACTATCTTCAATACCGTCATTTACTATTAAACTGATTACATAACTTCCATCTAAATCGGGCGTAAAGCCAGGGTTTACCGTCGTTTCGTCATCAAATGTGGAGAGACTGCCAGTTGGCTTTGAAACAAAACTCCAAGAATATAATAAACCGTCTCCGTCAGCGTCGGTGCTTCCACTACCGTCTAAATACACAGTAGTGCCCGCCATTACATTTTGATCATTACCGGCATTCGCTACAGGTGCAGAATTCGCAGTTGCCGCAATTACAGAGACAGTATCAGCTGCACTGTCGACAGTTCCATCATTAACGATTAATTGCGCAACGTATGTACCATCTACATCAACTGTGAAGGTTGGCGAAACGTTAGTCGGGTTTGTCAAACTAGCATTGCTCCCAGAGGGGAAGGATGTAAGCGACCAAGTGTAAGAAAGCGTATCACCATCGGCGTCTGAACTGGCACTGCCATTGAGGGTCACAACTGTGCCTGTTGATGCATTCTGATCATTACCGGCATTCGCTACAGGTGCAGAATTCGCAGTTGCCGCAATTACAGAGACTGTGTCAGCTGCACTGTCGACAGTTCCATCATTAACGATTAATTGCGCAACGTATGTACCATCTACATCAGCTGTGAAGGTTGGCGAAACGTTAGTCGGGCTTGTCAAGCTAGCACTGCTACCAGAAGGTAAGGATGTAAGCGACCAAGTGTAAGAAAGTGTATCACCGTCGGCGTCTGAACTGGCACTGCCATTAAGGGTCACAACTGTGCCTGTTGATGCATTTTGATCATTACCGGCATTCGCTACAGGTGCAGAATTCGCAGTTGCCGCGATTACAGAGACTGTATCAGCTGCACTGTCGACAGTTCCATCATTAACGATTAATTGCGCAACGTATGTACCATCTACATCAGCAGTGAAGGTTGGAGAAACGTTAGTCGGGTTTGTCAAACTAGCATTGCTACCAGAAGGGAAGGATGTAAGCGACCAAGTGTAAGAAAGCGTATCACCTTCGGCGTCTGAACTGGCACTGCCATTGAGGGTCACAACTGTGCCCGTTGATGCATTCTGATCGTTACCAGCATTCGCTACAGGGGGAGAGTTCTGTACTTCCTGAGGTGGTGGTGAATTATCTGAACTAGATCCTCCACCGCAACCGTAAAGAGACAAAGTTAGACCGAAAACTGCTATTAACTTCTTCATTTTTTAGATTCCACGTCCTTTGGTTAAAATTTAGCGAGAGGTGGACGTACTACCGACTCACTATCGGCTATTACTATTTGATATAAGTAGGGGATGAGCTTAAGTTACTGTTTTTAAATTTAATTCCAATTTTGTAACGTGAACTTTTTGTTATTAGTTTTATTTGTTGATATTTTCTGACCAACTATTGATATAGAGTCCTACAATTTCTCTTTGTCACTGTCGCAAAACGTACACAAGAGACTGTCAGCTTTGATTTAGTCCTATGTGAAAGGAGATTCTTTATAGAAGTTATACATATTCTCTATCGCTTTTTTAGCCCAAACCTGTTGTATTTCAGAAGCAGTGCCTACAGTTGAAAAGTCGAAGTCTTAGTATTCTAAAGCTAATTTGAGAAATGTAATGGTTTATGAACCACCAAAGCTGAAACTCAATTGCTGATAGCCACAGGATAATCGAGCGCTTGAAGCAGATCCCGAAAAGGGAAAAAGTATAAGTATTGAAAAGAGTCTCATTTGATATCCTCATCCTCTATTATTTTTTAAAAGCCAATATTGGAAACTAGGTTCGTGAGCACCGCAGCTAGAGTATTCTTGAAGAACGGGTGAACCGATAGCATTAAGGATGAAACAGATCTTTGCAATCAACCCTGACCCTACTACCTTGAGAAGAGCGGTTAAATTTTTAGAGGAACTTTCAATTTGGGTGAAGTTGGCAGGAGCTAGCAAAAACAATTTTACATTCCCTTCGACTAACCTTTCTGACTGTTCTATTTTTTCTTTAGTCTTATCTTCTTCCATGAATACCTTCTTTATACTAAAGTACAAGGTTTAGTCTATTTCAACTATCCTCCTATGTCTACAGATAAGTTCCTATCAATCCAGAATTCGCCCGAAAGTTGATATATATCAGCACCTAAAGTGAATTATGGAGTGAGTATAAGTGTTACAAGCAAGAGCCTAAATCTAATCAGAAAAAACATTGGCGTTAGAAGAATAGGGGTTTGACAGCTTTTGTTATACTGATAGTACAGAAGGGCAATCTGCATTTATGCTAGAGCTTCCCTCCCGTCCAGTATATATCAAACAAAGTAATCAAAAAGACTAAAAAACTAATAAACGAAATCTGACGTAATCAATCCTTAGCGGCATTCCACGTACCTAATACAAAAGGAAAAAGCATGAAAACCAAAAACGAAAGCAAACCTTTATAAACTATACTCGTTGAATAAATCAACAGTCCACAATTCGATAAAATTCAATTGTCCACTTCACCTAATACATGCATTTATACAGAAAGAGTCAAAAAGCACTTAGTAATAGCGGGATATATCCTCCTTCGCAGGAAGCTCTGGGGCAAATTCTAGGCTATCATCAGCCATGAATTGGACGGATTTGAAGAGACTTGTCGAGATTGGTCTTATAGATTACAAGAGCTATAGGTATAAAAGGGTCAAAATTTTGATTTCTATACGTCTTGTTTCGGCAATAAAAATTCTGAAAGTTCACTAATCAAATTGAAATGAGATGTGTAGTGCTATTCTCTAAGTATCACACTTAATGTCACACGATCTTGTCTGGACAGAGTGAAAGTATTTGATGCCATTGTTATTTGGAGTAATTACGCTTGGCTTACGGAAAACTTCACTCTTTTCTTAAATAGCTTTTCGGAGCGTTTTTATTGTGTCGTTTTTAGTTGGTATTTTCCTAAGGTAGGAGAAGGTAATTTCTATAACAGGTGAGGGCTATTCCTTTAGCAGGTGAAGCCTCTACCTGAAGGGATATTTCCTCAGGCAGAGACATTTGTCACTCTTTACTGAAAGAAATAGCGGAACGTCGCACCAATGGTGCGTGGTTGGTTCACCGTAAATCCAAGTCGAGCTCGTCCACCACGTTCTCTATCAAAGGACAGCTGCGCGTTTTCATCAAACAGGTTGTTGGCGTACAACAGGATTTCATAGTCATCATAGGTAAGACCAAAGCTCATATTAAGCGTGCCGTAGTCGTCTAACAACAAGTCTAATTCCGTTGTTTCTGCGCCAGTGGCACCGCCAAAGGCAAGGCCTGAAGTGAATATACCTGCGCCCGCAACTTGGTCGCTAGGCTGGGTTATACGATCACCCACGTACTGGTAAGAGCCTTGGAAGTAGGTGCTGTTTGACGAGAATAAAGGCTGCGCTAAATCGTAGGTAAATGCGATGGCAAAGCTCTCTTCAGGCACTGAAGCTAAGCGGTTGCCGTCTTCAACGCCACCTAGCACCGCACCATCACCGTCAACAACGGTTGAATCGAACTCGGCTTCAATGATGCTACCCGTTAATGAGAAAAAGAGCTGGTCAGTAAACTGACGTGTAAGCTCAAATTCAATACCTTGGGTGTGGGCGTCAGGCACGTTAAATGATACACGTGACGAGCAAGAACCAGCATCCAATGTAACCTGAAGATCTTCAATATCGTTATAGAAAGCCGAGATGTTAGCTGACCATCCACGACCTGATGATTTCATACCGATCTCATAGTTGGTGAGCTTTTCATCGTCATAGTCTTGGAACGAACCAAAGATTGCTTCATCTTGGTCGGTACACAGGCTTCTATTTAGCGGGTCATTTACACCGCCAAGTCTAAATCCTTGAGACACCTGAGCATTTAAGTTCACGTTTTCGTTTACGCTATACTGGCCGATAACGCGAGAAGTAAAGCCATCTGATTCTGTAGAATCGGTCTGGTTGTCGCCGTTGGCAAATAAGCCCCCAGAGATAAACTGACGCTCTTCTTCATAATCGTAAAAACGAGAGCCCACGGTCATTTTAAAGTCATCGTTCACTTGATAGTTCACTTCACCAAACACAGCAAGCTGCTTCAAGTCGTATGGTAAATAGGCGTTGTAGGGAGAATCAGCTTCAAAACCATTGGCAACCGCTGCTGACGTGCCTTCACCTAAGGTGGCGTCGGTAAATGCGTCGTACCCAGGGGTAGGGAGTGATTGGTCGTAAACACGCTCTGTAGAAGAGTAGAAAGCGCCAACTAGCCAGTCTAGCGCGCCATCGCCATTGGATGCGGCGCGAAGCTCAAAGGTATCTTGCTCTACTTCCGTTCTGTCTAATAAGTTCGACGGTAATAGTACGGCTTCATCAGGAAAACCTAAGTCGATACTTACTGAGCCCGAAAGCGCGCTGGCATCACGACTTACAAGAATATCGCGGTCGGTATAGCTATAAACAAAGGTAAAATCAGCAACGTCGGCTTGATATTCAGCAGTTACGTCAGCAATCAAGGTATCGTCAGAGAAGCCTTCTTCAAGCAGCAGGTACTGTTCTCGTTCACCCAATTGAATAGCTGGGCGGGTCGTTGTGTAAGGGTTAGCAAACACATTATACACTTCCTGTCTGTTAAACCCGTTCATTTCCAATTCTTGGAAGATAAGTCGTGGTGTAATCGTGAGCTTATCGTTGGGTGCGATAATGAAAGCTACGCGTCCGCCAGTTCTATCGCCGTCGTTAACGTCTTCGCTAAACGCGCCGTTTTCACCTAACGCATCTATAAAGCCTGCGTAATCAGTGCGGTATACCACCGCGCGCATGGCAATGGTGTCGGAAATAGGTACATTTACCATGCCCTTAACGTGACCGCCCACGCCACCGTCTGTCACACTATTAAGATTAGCTTCAAACTTACCTTCAAAGGTATCTAACTCGGGCTGATTGGTGATGTAGCGAAGGGTTCCGCCGATAGAGCCAGATCCAAAAAGCGTACCTTGCGGACCGCGCAGGGTTTCAATGCGGTTAAGGTCGAAAAGGTCGAGATCTGGAGTAAATAAAGACAGCGAGATCACGCTTTCATCGAGGTATACGCCGACCTGCTCCTTAACGCCTGGTTGGTCTCGTACAATTTGACCCGCTGAAACGCCACGCATAGATACTTGGCTTTGGCCTGGTCCTAAGTTCTGAATTGATACGCTCGCCACGTTTCTTGCGACGTCTTCTAAGTTTCCTGCACCGCTGCGTTCAAAGTCTCGCTGCGTTTGTGCGTTGATTGAAAAAGGAATGTCTTCAATGGATTCTGCACGCTTTGTTGCAGTTACTATGATCTGCTCAAAGTCATCGTCATCCTTTTGTTGTGTGTCCTGCGCCATTGCACCGGAGCTAAGCAGCCCCATAACCGCAACGCTAAGTGTGCTTCGTCTAAACGACGATTTTTCTATTTTAAACATAAGTCCATCCAGGTTGGTTGTTTCTATTTTGTTATCAGGTAAGGGCGTAATGTGGCAAAAAAGTTGGGTTATTTCCATAACTTGCGAAACAAATATTTCATTTTTTGTTGTATCTAATGCGGTACGTTTTTCTTGTTAATTTAGTGTTAATTGTAAATGTGTGGGGAATGTGCGTCTAAAAGGTCAAAAGAAGCGTCTATCTGGCTAATTACAAAAGCAATAATCTAAGTATCATCTTTATGAGAGAGGTGTTGACCCTAAGAGCAAAAATGACTGGGCGATAAAAGCAAGCGGCAGCAAGCGGTTTATATCAGCGTCACAATAAAAGCTGATGGGTTAATTAGAAAGTACAACATGAAAGCATTGTTCAACAGTTAAAGCTAAAAAGGTGAGTAATAGAGTGGAGAAAGCAGTGAATACAAGCGATGTAGTAAAAGGGATATTAGCAATTGTTATCGCAAGCTTTCTGTGGGGGACAACAGGCACTGCCGCTCAGTTCGCTCCAGAAATCAGTCCTCTGGCAATCGGTGCCTTTGCAATGGGTATAGGTGGTGTATTGCTTTGTGTTAGTGCCCGAAAATCACTGGTAAAGGATGCACCTATTCTTTTTTCTATACCACTGACCTTTCTGTTTGGCAGTGCATGTGTTGCAATTTATCCGCTGGCCTTTTACAGCTCAATGCGTTTGTCAGGCGTTGCCATAGGCACCGTGGTTTCTATCGCCAGTGCACCACTATTCGCTGCGCTTTTAGAGTACTTTTTAAGTAAAAAGCCCGTGTCTTTAAAATGGTTTATTAGTTTTGTGTTTGGTGCGTTTGGGATTGGCATGTTAGCCATGGGTAAGGCACACGACGCAATGGCGTTGTCAGCATCTAAAGATGATCAGGTGTTCGGCGTTCTATTGGGTTTAATTGCAGGTTTAACTTACGCTGGGTACTCATGGGCTGCGAAGCAACACATTGACGCTGGCGCAAATTCAAAATCTGCCATGGCCGGACTTTTCGGTTGCGCTGCCGTTGCTCTGTTGCCTTCCCTCTGGTTTACCGGTCAAAACTTGTTTACTAACACTATCCACATTAGCGTTTCACTCTATATGGCTGTGGTGCCAATGTTTCTTGGTTATTTGCTATTTGGCTATGGTCTTCGCACCACCGAAGCGAGTAAAGCTACGCTTATTACGTTAATTGAGCCACTGGTTGCGACACTTTTCGCTATTTTTCTGATTGGTGAAGTATTCAAGCCGGTGGGATGGGTTGGCATGACGCTGGTGTGTCTTTGCCTTTTAATCCAATCGATAAAATTTCCATTTGCTTTAAAGCGCTATGGCAAAAAAGCAACGGCGTAATGTTGAAACCGCGTGTGGCTTATAATGAAAAGTCAGAATACTTGTTAAGTATTCTATCAATTTGACCCGTTTGTTTTAATTCAGCAATGGCGCGGTTAATGGCGGGGAGCTTATCTTTATGTCGATTGTGAACACGCAACGCCATTTGGCCTGCCGTATGGATGGGGCCCAGCGCTATTTTTACGTTGTGCATTGAAGACCAGTAACGCGCCGCTGCTTCCTCCATTATGATGACATCTATCCGTTTCATGCCAAGGGCTAAGATAAGGTTACTCTCGGCTTGAAAGTCCATTCTGACGAACTTATCAGAATCAAAATACACATAGCCGGAGATCATCCCTACGGTTTCACCGTAGATAGAGGCGACGGTTTGGTATCGGCTATGGTTTTCAGGCAGAGTAATAAAGTATTCTGTGATGTCTATAATGGGATCTGAGAAAGTGAAGTCGCCCGCGGGCTCATCTTTAGACAGCCAGCTTGGACTGAAAAAGTCGAAATCAAGAGCGCCTGTTTTAAATGCAAGCATGGCACGTTTGGTAGAGAGCATGACTTTTTCTGTCTTAATACCTGCTCTATTCATAATAAGGGGAAGGATTTCAACTAGAATACCGGCCCTATCTTCGTCGACAGCATTTTCGTACGGGATAGAGCTGCCTGACGTTCCAAGATTATATCGCAGTACTTCATCTGCAGTCGCGCCACCGCCAAAAAGCGAAACGTTAATCAATAAGATAAACGAAACAACTTTTTTGATGTGTTGGGCTAGTCTCGCTAAGGCGTTCACTCAAGATGTTCCACTTCAATAGATTAATGAACGGCGCTTTCTTCACTATTTCTTTCAATGCTTGCCCAATGCTCAACTTTGTCGATGAGGTCAATAGCATCAAAAGGTTTACTTAGGTAATCGTCCATTCCGGCGTTAACGCAGCGCTCTTTGTCACCTTTCATGGCATTGGCGGTTAGTGCGATGATCGGCACATTCAAATAGCGTTCTCCGGCCTCACCATTTCTTATGCGTTTAGTTGCTTCAAAGCCGTCCATTTCTGGCATTTGACAGTCCATCAAGACAACATCAAAGGTCACTTTCATTTTGTTCAACGCTTCAAGTGCCTCTAGGCCTGATTTGGCACTCAATGTAGTGTGGTTATTTAGGTGCTGTTTAACAATAACCTGATTAATGTCGTTGTCTTCGACAATTAATACTTTGCGTTTTTTCCCTTTTTCCCGTTTCACTCCTGAGGAGTGGTGAACTGGCTTAAGCAGGGCTTCGTCGGCTTGTTCAAGCATAATAGTGAAAGAGAACGTGCTTCCGTGACCTTTAACGCTCTCAAGTTTTATATCGCCGCCCATGAGTTCGCATAATTGTTTGCTAATAGAAAGTCCAAGGCCTGTTCCGCCGAATTTGCGAGTTGTAGAAAGGTCTTCTTGGGTAAAGACATCAAAGATTGTACTTTGCTTGTCTTGTGCGATGCCAATGCCGGTGTCTTTTACGCTACATAAAAGCTTAAGGCTGTTATCTGCATTTTGCTGAATGCTGGTGGTGACTTCAATACATCCACTGTCGGTGAACTTCACGGCATTACCTAACAAGTTCGAGAGTATTTGTCTAAAGCGTACATCATCGCCTTGTACAACGTGAAAGCCTTGTAAATCAAAGTGAAAATGTAGCGCTAACCCTTTTTCTTGGCACATAATCGCGTACTGACTTTGAAGGTTTTCAAGCGATTCTAAAATGTCGAATGGGTTTTCTTCAATTTGCAATTGGCCAGCTTCAATTTTAGAGAAGTCCAAAATATCATTTACGATATGTAAAAGGCCCTGGATACTAAACTTAGCAAGAGACAGGTAGTGCTTTTGCTCCTCAGTGAGTTCAGAGCTAGCCATTAACTGCAAAACACCAGAAATACCGTGTATTGGCGTGCGTATTTCATGGCTCATACTAGCGAGGAAACTCGATTTAAGACGGGCAGACTCTTCCGCTTTTTCTCGCGCATCCTGAAGATACTGTTCGGTTTGTCGTTGTTGAGTAACGTCCTGTTGAAACCCGATATAGTGAGTGACTTCACCATTTATTTTTACCGGCGTTAAATTCAAACGGTTGTAAAAGGCGCTGCCGTCTTTTTTATAGTTGAGCAGCGTTGTTTCAATAGGCTCGCGCACTGCAATAGCCTTGCGGATTTGGTCAACTGTCTGCTTGCTGGTTTCATCGCCCTGCATCGACCTGCAGTTATGACCGATTATTTCTTCACGACTGTAGCCTGTAAGCTCTTCAAAGGCACTGTTTACGTATATTATTGGTTGGCCGACGCGCTTAATGTCCGAAATGATGATCGACACCGTTGCTTCATCCATAGCGTGAGTGAGCACTTTAACGTGACTTTCAAGAGAGCGTTGTTCAGTTTCGTCGCTACCAACATAGATATCACCACGAATATTACCATTAGCATCGGCCAGTGATGTTTTAGTCCAATGAACAAACCGCTCTTGGCCGGTTGATACCGAAAAGTGTGTAAGTTCATTGCTCTGTGAAGAAGCAAGCTTTTGCATAATGAACTTCAAAATACCGTTCTTTTCACCGTACTGGTCATGACAAAAGTCGTCGAAGCGCTTATTAGAAAGTAAAATTTGCTTGTCTTGATCAACCACAACAAGCATATCGCCCATTGACTCCAACACGTTAGAAAACTGTTCGTTAGACAGTGAAACCTCTGTCAAATCCCAAATCAGTTTGTCAAACGCTTCGCGAATATCCGCAAGTTCTTGGGCCTCAACGTCACTATCAAGGCGTAGTGAGGTCTTATCATCACTGTTTAGTCGATTCTTAATGTCATTGTACAAAGTCGAAAGTGTTCGCTCGGCAAGCGTTCCCGTCATACTCACCATATGCAAAATGATAAATACGAAGCCTACAATCATTGCCAGCAATACAATCCCAGTCCATGCGGCTTCTCTGTATGCGGTGATGGTGGGTTTCACGCTGTATAAGGTTAGATTTTGCCAGTCAGCCTTTTTTATAGCGTAGCCGCTGTCATCAAAATCGGAAAAGCTTGAGTTGGGAGCAATGAGTGATAGCTCACTGCTAAACAGGACATGCCCACTCGAGTCGGTAACAAGCTGGTTAGTCAGTCTGGGATAGGGCGCGAGCAAAGACTGCAAGCTATCCACATACATGACAAGTGCGCCTTCCGCTACGCCTCTAAGTAAAACTGGAACGCTTATTAATACGCCGTACTTTGATACCGAGGAGTATGCATTCGATGAACCAAGGGTTTGCTGGCGCCATGCACTACTGAGCGACTCGGGGATAACAGCATTCCAGTTTTTATCAATCACCCGGTTGCCGGCAAAATCAAATAGTGCAAACTCGACACTTTTCGCCTGAGTTAAATTTAACGAGCGGAAAAACATGGGAAGGTAATTATCCCTTTGCTCGAAATCAACCAAAGAATTGATGATGATATCGTTAGCTGCCAAGTCTGCTAGCTGTCTAGTGGTGTCGCTAACAATGTAATTGATATCTTGTTCTAAACCATCAACAGATTGTTGTTGAAGCTGGTCGGTTTGTTTAACAATGAAGTGGAAAGAGAGAGCAAACAGAATGATAGACAAAACCGCGACGAGTAAAACCAGTCGCGGTAGCATGCTTGAAAGCAGAAGAGAGCGTAACCTTGGGGGCTGCTGCATCATTGCACGCCCGTTGTTACCAAGTGACCTTTTTCGTTAAACGTAGTCATAAAATAATCCTTTGCCCAGAGTGCATCGTGTCTGTCCTCTGAAAATGGAGCTGTGTAGTGCTTCACTGCACCTTGCACATTTTGAAGAGACTCTAGCGCAGCGCGTAATGCGTCTACTTCTATACTACCAGCTTTCGCGGCAGCTGCCGCGATTAAATGAGTTAAATCATAAGCATGAGCCAAACCTGTCACACCACCAATCGCAGTCGCATCCACCAAGCCATACTTATTATAATAGGCTTCTAACAAGCTTTTTGCCTTGGTATTTTTCTGGTGGTTGAAGTGGAAGGTTTGAAGTACTGACACATTGTAGTTAGCGATGGGCTTTGCAAGTAACGAGGCGAACTGGCCCGACGCGACTCCCCAATGCGACACAACAGGGAGAGAGGCGATGCCTTGTTTGGCCATCTCATCGAGTACCACAACACCTTCAGGAACGTTAGTGACAAGAATAATCGCTTCCACTTTCGCGCTTTTTATTGCCGCGATATCCTCAGAAAAGTCTTTCTGCTGCCAATTTATCCAATGGGTTGCTGTTATATCAATATCATTATTACTTGCAGCTTTTGTTAATGATTCAAGGTTTGAGCGTCCCCATCCTGTTCTTTCCAATACCAACGCAACGTTTGATAGCCCCATATATTTGACGTGATTAATTAGGACTGACGCTGCTTCAGCGTCGCGTACCGACACGCGAAATATGTTATTCGGCGAGTGCCCGTTGTCGATAATAGGCGTCCCCGCTGCCCAAGGAACCATCATCAAAATGTTTTTTTCGTGTATTGGATCGACTTCAGCGAGAACTACAGGTGTATGAACGCCGCCTATTACCGCAAGTAAATTGGGAGTTTGGGAAAATTGCTCAATGTTATACACCCCCCGAGCTGGGTTGCCGCGATGGTCTTTCGCAATAACTTTTATTTGACGACCTAGAATCCCACCAGCGGCATTTATTTCGTCGACGGCAAGCTCGACCCCTCTTGTAATAGCGATGCCACCTTCAACAGCTACCGCTGAAAGATCGGCATCAATACCAATCACCAGAGGCTCCGTTGAACTTAATGCTTTACTTGCAGTAAAAATTGAAAAGACGCAAGCCAGCGAGAGAAAGATAGAAAGTGCACGCATGAATAGGCTACCTAAATGTTAACCTTAAAAGTGTATAGCAATGTGCTCAGTCTTTTAGCGTAAACGTCTTATCCTTTAGTATAAGTTTGATGCTTTTTTGAGAGCTTTTACGAGATTTTTGAGCGCTGGCGACGGGTTGGTGTACTAAACAAGTGCGCATTAATTGTGGCACGATTCTACTATTAGCTTATATTTCGAGAAGAGTGGTTGTACATTTGCTAAACAGTGTTCGACGTTGTTTAGTTGTTCCTCTGGTGACGAGGTAGCAGTAAAACCGCCTGATAAAAATAGTTTGCGGATGTTGCAAGCAAGGATAAACAGCGGTTTGGAGCGTGAGTGCGAAAAAATACCCTGCCAACAATAATAGACATTGAAGCAAGTGGATTTGGCGCAGCGAGTTACCCTATTGAAATAGGTATCGTGCGCTATGATGGTGCAAAGTGGTGTAAGCTACTTCGGCCCTTTGACTCGTGGGTTCACTGGGATCGAAAAGCGGAGTCACTGCACGGCATAACGCAGCAGATGCTGCAAACTCGAGGAGAAGAGCCTCGAAAAGTCTGTGTTGAGTTAAATAATTTCCTTGGCAATACGGTTGTTTACAGTGACGGTTGGGTCGTTGATAACCCGTGGCTAATTAAGCTCTACGCCGCAGCGCAGGTAGAAATGTCTTTTACGTGTAGAGCATTGGAATATATTTTGTCTGAAGCACAAATGAATCAATGGCATGAGGTGAAAAGCCGCCTTGCGAGCCAACTTGATGTTAAGCGTCATAGAGCGAGTTCCGACGCGATGGTAATTCAACAGACTTACGCAAAAACCTTATCATTGGCATAACGGCAACTACGTTTCGTCTTTATGATGGGGTGTAATACTAAAAGCGCACTGTGAGTGCAATGTAGCGGTGACCTAAAACAAGGATGACTTAAAACAAGTAATTGACGCCCAATGAGAGAGCCATATTCTCTTCTTCCCCAACTTGCCTATGTTCAAGTTCTACCGCCATGTTTAATCCCTCGCTTTTGCCAAGCAGCCAGCCCAACCGAGTAAAAGTACCTACATCATGTGGTAAATAAAGCCACTCTGCGTAATGCTGAAAGGCGGTATTGTTGGTTTTGTACGTTGCATAGACCTTTTGCGGAACCCAAGTGTTAAACCGCCTGCTGGCGCTAAACATACCTTGTGACCCCGCTGGGTAGGTATAACTGTTGTCGTATAGATAAGTTTCGGTCGTAGATTGAATGCGGTACATACTATTTAGCTGCCACCGGGCTATTTTTTTGCTTTTGAATTGGATAGGGCTGTAGTGGGGAGCATTCATTTCCGCGAGCACAGGCGAAGCCGCCATAGACGCAGCCAAAGTAAGTGCCAGAAGAATTCCAGTAACCACATTCATGGAAGAGCCCAAGTTGTTGTTATCATGGCTTGTAAACAACCAGAAACTACAAGCGATAGTGTGTTCGTTATTTAAGCATAGCTGCAAAAAATAAATGATGAAAATATTCTTTACTGTTTTTTATTTGTTTCGTTGATTTTGCGAGCCAAATAAAAACGCCGCTAGTTTATACAAACACTTTTTTGCAAAGCGTTATAAAAACTGAGCGGCGTATTTAAAAGCGTTATTTGGTTATCGAATTAAATCGATGCTTTTAACGCTTCTGCTTTATCTGTTGCTTCCCATGGGAATTCGTCACGACCAAAGTGACCGTACGCAGCCGTTGGGCGATAAATAGGGCGCTCAAGATCGAGCATTTGAATAAGTCCATACGGGCGTAGGTCGAAATGTTCACGGACCAGTGCCACTAACGTTTTCTCATCTACCACACCTGTACCGAAGGTATCGATGCTGATAGACGTTGGCTCTGCCACACCGATTGCATAAGACACTTGGATTTCACAGCGCTTAGCAAGTCCTGCTGCAACAATGTTCTTAGCAACGTAACGACCCGCGTATGCTGCACTGCGGTCTACTTTTGATGGATCTTTACCAGAGAACGCGCCACCACCGTGACGGGCCATACCACCGTAAGTATCAACAATGATTTTACGACCTGTTAAGCCACAGTCGCCCATTGGACCACCGATAACAAATCGTCCCGTTGGGTTAATGTGAAAGCGTGTATTTCCATCAATCCATTCACTGGGCAGCACTGGCTTAATAATTTCTTCCATTACCGCTTCGCGAACTGTTTCAGTGCTTACTGAATCACAGTGCTGGGTTGAAAGCACAACCGCGTCGATGCCAACAGGCTTGTCGTTTTCATATTTGAAAGTAATTTGGCTTTTAGCATCTGGGCGTAACCAGTCTAGCTTACCAGATTTACGCACTTCGGCTTGTTTTTGAACAAGGCGGTGAGAGTACGTGATTGGCGCAGGCATTAGTACGTCAGTTTCGTCGCTAGCGTAGCCAAACATTAGACCTTGGTCACCCGCACCTTGTTCTTCAAGGCTTGCGCGATCAACACCTTGATTGATGTCAGGTGACTGTTTGCCAATAGCATTTAATACCGCACATGAATCAGCGTCGAAGCCCATATCTGAGTGCGTGTAGCCAATTTCTTTAACTGTTTTTCGGGTAAGCTCTTCAATATCTACCCATGCAGAGGTAGTTACTTCACCACCCACTAAAACCATACCGGTTTTTACATACGTTTCGCAGGCCACCCGAGCGCGAGGATCTTGTTCTAAAATAGCGTCAAGAACCGCATCTGAGATCTGATCAGCAATTTTGTCCGGATGTCCTTCAGACACTGACTCGGATGTGAATAAATGCGTGGCCATAAATGCTCCGTAAGCGTTAAATTATCAAAAT
>VMHT01206370.1_pt1 | contig 15744 bp, 20 predicted proteins | sample 4693611 | NCBI WGS metagenome assembly VMHT01 (sample SAMN12280063, study PRJNA550983) | marine metagenome | isolation source: seawater sampled from same location over 5 years 0.02-0.2 micron viral filtrate | place: USA: collected off the coast of southern California halfway between the port... ... | reverse complement strand
GTCTTCTCATCTTCTTCCGTGTCAATTTCTAAATTTAATAGTGGTAGTATATTGGTAGCCTCAAGTTTATTGTTTGATAACCATTTTTCAATAGTTGTAATTTCTGAGGATACCTCTATCATCCTATTTGACGACTCCCGTGATGCTTCTTTAAATACTTCAAATAACTGAACGTACTCTTCCAGCCTTAACAGATCAATTAGAAACTTTTTTCTATTAGTATCGGTTGCGGTAAGAAACTGTAAGCTAGCATTTGTATTTTGATAAACAAGCTGCGAAAAAGTCTTAAAATCTACTCCCACTATCTCCTGTATACTTTTATAGGTGTTTGTAGCCGTATGGCTTGATATATCTTCTCCATCTTCTAGTAAAGCAACTTTTATATTGTTTTTTCTATTTATACGAATTAAATAATCTTTGCCAGACTTTTCAAACTCCAACTCAATATCATAGCCGTCGTTTATATACCTATTCGGTATGTCTGCTTTTTTGATGCCTTTTGAGTTTTTATTGTATAGTGCCTCCTCAATAATTAATGGTATAGACGATTTGCCCATACCATTTGTACCAATTATTTGAGTGACAGTGTTGTCGTCTAGCTGTAGCTCATTGTCTGGGCCATAGCTAAAGCAATTACTCCACTTGAGCTTTTTGAGCGTAATCATTATATGTCCCCAAAATATTACTTATTTTCTCTTCCGGAAGCTCCAAAATATACTTTAGGTACTCTACCAGCTCTTCGTCTAAAGTCATATCCTTTTCAATAATCAAGGATGCTTCAGAATTTCTTTTTACAACTTTCTTGTCAAGTAACTCTGTGTTTTCTACTGAAGCTAGCTCTTGTATATCCCCTTCTATCTCATAGATTGTGTGATGGTAATTAGTAGGTATCATATCTGCTGGATTAGTTACTGTTTTTCTTAGTAACTGAGGCAGAGTAAAGGGCCACCAATTCCACGACCAATCTTTTGGGTTAATAAGAAGGTATCCTGTTTCTACTTCTTGTCTATGAAAAGAAGTAGTCATTGGGCTGCCAGGATATACAATATTTCTTTGTGTATTGCTATGAGCATGTAAGTCCCCTGCAAATACTACAGGAAAATCAGCAAAACGATCTAGGTCTACCTCTGGTTTTACATGAGGAGGTATTTCGCCTCTCACATGAGTGAATAGAGGTTGTTCTGTACTAAAATGCTCTATGCTGTCTTTTCTGTGCAAATCGGCATAGGGCAGTACACCAAAACCTAAATCTTCATCAACATAAGAAATATCAACCACATTTACTAATGGGTTGATATCTCTTGATGCTTGTTTGAGTTGTGAAAAGAATGTTCTATTTTTACGAGTTGCTTCATGGTTGCCATCGTATACTAAAGTGGGCTTCTTTACCTTTCGTATAAAGGAAAAGTATAGAGAAAGCTCCTCCATTGTAGGTATGCGATCAAACAAATCTCCTCCAATGATGTGCATGTCACAACTCTCTGATTGTTGATGCACTTGGTTAAAAAATTCGTTATATCTTTTGGTTGCCCACTCAACTGGGACATTTTTCTGTCCCAGTTTAATGTGCCAGTCAGCAGTAAATAAAATCATGCAATTTTAAACTCGTCTTCAATAGTCTCATCAATTTCATCGCCCGCACTTTCACGAACACGATCTAGTAGCTCTTTTTGGGCGTCTGGCGTTGGACGAGGCATAACTTCATCCATAGATTTGAGATCTGCAATCAAAGCAAGCTCATCTTCGCCTAGAGCACGCGGCTTGCACTTAAGAGCCTGTAGCTGATACTCTACGTTATAAGGCAGAGGGCCCGTTTTTACTCGCTTAAACTGTACATCCCAGCCTGTTTCGGGATCTGTTGGATCTCCTAAATCTTCTGCGGCAGTAATAATCTGTTCCCACAGCTTTTTCTTGAGGTTTACAACCTTGACTTGACCATTATCAATACATTGAGTTGCATAGCTCCAGCCACACTTTAGGTCAGGGTAGTACTCACGAACCCAGTCTTTTTCCATGTTGTTAAAAGACTCTTTATTACGATCAAAAGACAAACACTCCAGGGGAATGTTTTTGTCGTTCTCGCCCTTAATCCAGTATACATAGCGAGCAAGAATGTCGCCTACTAATCGAAACTTGTTATCACCGTCTGTATACTGAAAAGAGGTGATATTTGATTTTTGTGCAGCACCTTTGTGCTGGTTGAATTTAATAGCCATTATTAATGTATCTCCTTTGGATTGACTTCTTCATATCGAAAATAAACTTTATCTTCATCTATTATGAGTAGCCTATTGTTTTCTATAATTTTTTCTGGATCTAATCCCGGCAACAAAATCACATCAAGAGACGGGTCTTGTGTCGAAATAAAATCGGCTGATGAACGCAGAGCGCACAAACTTATGTACTGTGCAATTTCACGGTACTTATACTTAAATGAATGGTATAGAAGAACGTCAGGATGTAGCATGAAACTAATCCCAGAAAAGTTTTTCTGCGAATATCTATAGATAGGATCATACTTGTTTTTAGGAATTTGTTTCTCAACAATCATCCTAAAAATTCGTACAATTTCTATCACGCTACCTTGCGATGCGTCATAGATTTTCGGCCAGTCATAAAAGAACATATATTATACTAAAAAATACCACAAATGTCAAGAACTATTTTTTTACAGTTGTTTAATTGCATAGCCCTGTTTCATGTAATGACCCATGCGATTGGAAGCCTGCTTTCTAGCAGTGTTTCCTTTTAAGTGTATATCTACAATCACGGGGTTTCTCTTATTCTCCTCTTTTCGTATTACTCGTCCAATAAGTTGTGTGAGGAGAGGCTCATTATTGATAGGTGTACCAAGAATAAGACAACTTAAGTTATTTACTGAGATTCCTTCAGAGAAGATAGCTTGCGTACCAAATAGAATTTTCTTTTTTCCACTCCTGATTTCGGATATGTACGTTTCTCTATCTTCATGCGAAACCTCGCCCGTAACACATATTGCATCCTCTCCAGCCAGTTCGGCGCAGGCTTTCAAGAAATGCACTCTATCGCTTACTACCAGTACCTTGTGACCTTTTGCAGCGTAGGCCGCAGCAGTCAAAGCAATGGTGTGACGATACTCTTCATTATTAGCTAAAGCAGTGACTCTATTAGCCCAAGGTATTCTGGCCCCATCCATAAATCTTATCTCTGAGTTCAAAATATGAACACTTGGAGGCATAAAGTTTTCTTTTGGTGGTTTGAATACGTTATGACCAAAATAGTCCCGAAAGACTACATGCTTTCCATCTTTTCTTTCTATAGTCCCTGACAAGCCTATCTTATATCGCGCATAGTTTGTATCTATAATTTTAGAAAACGTCGGAGACGAGACATGGTGCATCTCATCCAAGATAACTGTCCCAAATACTCGACGTATTTCTGGTATATTACGATAAAGAGTTTGAGTATTGCCAATAACCACAGGACCAGAAGTATCAAAACTACCGCTTCCAATAATACTTGGTTTAATTCCATAGACTTTCTCTACCTCCTTTGCCCACTGATTACGCAAAGGAACTGTGTGGGTAACCACAAGTGTTTTTAGACCTAGTTTGCCTGCTATTGCAAGACCCGTAAAAGTCTTGCCCCAGCTGACCCAAGCGTTTATTATAGCATTATCATTCAAATCATCATAGACTGCTTTTTGGCTTTCTCGTAATTCAAACTTAAAATCTGGAAAGTCTGCTTTTATAACTTCTCTTTTGTCTACAATCTCATAGTCTTTCGGAATTAGGTCAACTCTACCCACAGGAATGCTAACCAAGCCAGATTTTATTCGTGACATATTTTTTATTACAAGAGGCGGGTCTTTGGGGTTGTAAGACGGAATTGTATACGTTAGTTCTTTGCTGAGAAAGTCCTTATACTCGTCCGTTACTTCTAGATATACTCTATTACTTATTACTGCCTTCACAGACCAAGATCCGTTTTCGCAGTAATGTAATCTTTTACAAAGTTACTTCGTACAATGTCCTTTATCTCAAAGTCTATTAAATCAAATTGATCCATAGCTTTGAGTATTCGTATAAATTCTTGCAAGCCGTTTTTCTGTAGATCTGCTTGTCGAAAGTCACCGCAGAAAATAATTCTACAGTTTTCTCCAACCCGAGTTACTATAGAATCTAGCTCATGAAACGACATATTCTGACACTCATCTACAATTATAACTGCATCTTTAAGAGTAACTCCTCTTAAATATGATGTAGTCATAAAGTGTACTAGTGCTTTTGTTTTTAGTATCTCATAGGCATCCCCCCGCTGGAATAGCTCTACTGCAATATCCTTGTAGGGCTCTTCATATACAGAGGCTTTTTCTTTTTCACTTCCAGGTAAAAAACCAATATCTCGAGTTGGAACCGCACTTCTTATGATAATAAGCTGTTTATACAAATTTTTTATCATATCATCAAATGCAAGATAGCAAGAAATAAATGTTTTTCCTGTACCCGCTACACCGTGAAGAATCATGTTTTTTTCGCTTTCAAAAGCTAAAACTTGATTTCGTGTTAAAGGCTCTATATCATGTAGAGTCAGTCCAGAAGAATTTAGTGTTTTGTTTTTTCTGTTTGCCATAAATTTATACTTTTCTTCGAGTGTCAGCTTTTTTAGTTTCTGAGTACTCATACAGTAACCAAGGAATTTCTTTTACATGTAAAACTCCTGCCCAGCTAAGGCCGTCTTTAGGAGGGCGAGGAACTTTAAAAGGAAACGATACTCCATTTAACCACAAAACAGAAGCGACATTTTTTAATTCTATCTTTCTTATTTTGTAGTATTTTAAGGAACTCGATGTTGTTTTTTCATAAATAAATGGAGTTCCGACATTATCTATGAAAGTTTTGATTCTAGTTTGGCGAATTAGAGATATGGGAGCTGCGATAGACCCGCGCAATGGGTATAACTCTTTTACTGGAGTCTGTAAGCGTCTTATGCCAAGAGTTTTTCCTGGCATATTTCTATCGTCTACTATTTGGTTATCAACATATAATAATCTGTCCTGCTCCTCCCAATTTGAAGAGGGAAGAGCAAATACAGGAAACTGTATATTACTGAGCTGTTTCCAGGTTATGACCATACATCTTCTCAAATTTACCCAAGGAGTAATCTTCGTGTACATCAAAATCACAACCAACAGGAGCACCTGGTATAGATACACCGCGGTCAAGTTGAATAAACATTTTGAGTGCTCTACTGTACTGTTCAACTTCTTCGTCTGGAACTTCTGCAAGTATTGAGTCATGTACAAGTGCAAAGATACGAGATTTCATCTTTTCTACTCGTATATAGTCATTCATGTCAATTGCGCCTAGAAGATTAATGTCTGAAGCAGGTGATTGTACCAAAAAATTAAGCCCAGACCGAATACTATGACTACGAATAGCAGCATCTTCAGATAATACGTTTGGAAGTCGTCGTTTCCGTCCAAAAAACGAATAAACGAACCCATTCTGTTCAATAAACTTTTGATTTGTCTCCAGCCACTTTTTAAGACGGTGAAAAGAGCCGAAATAATCATCAATAACTTCTTTAGCTTCTGATACACTGAATAATTTTCCTGAGTCTTTTGTAACTTGTTGACTGATCTTTGAAGGACCAGCCCCGTACATAATACCAAATGTTACTGCTTTTGCAGCTTGTCTTTGAGTTCCATAAAGCTCAGCAACATCTTCTACATCGCAAGGTAGCTTGAAGACTGTTTTAGCAATCGTACTATGAAAGTTTCCGCCACTACGAAATACATCCATAAGTGCTTCATCATTTGCAAGTTTTGCTGCAACATATACTTCTGCGGTAGTTAAGTCCATTGCAACAATTTTATTGCCAGGCGCTGCTTTGATACATCCTTTTACAATTGGATTGTCGCGAGGCAGCTGCTGCATATTTAACTTGCCAGAACTACTAAGTCGGCCGCTAGTAGTGCCATGAAGATTGAAATTAGTCCGAAGGCGAGAATCTCTATCAAGCTGCGGAATGATTTTATCAAGATATGTATTTTTGATCTTTGACTTTTGTCGGATGCTAAGTATGTGTTTTGGAACTTCATGTACTTCTCCAAGCTGTTGTAGTACTTCTGCATCTGTAGAGTTTGCTCCTGTTCCCGTCTTTTTGCCGGTAGGCTTGAGACCTATATAATCAAACAAGAGAGAACGCAGCTGTACAGTACTGTTAGGGTTAAATTGTTTGCCCTGTGCTTCCTCAAATCTTTTTATTTCGGGTACATCATACAAAGATTGAATAGCTTCATCAATATCATCCTGCATCAATCCCTGAGAGATAAGTAGTCGTTGGCGATCAAACGGTACTCCATTGTCCTGTGCATCAATTAGAAAACGACATCCAGGAATAAGAATATTATCATATACCCATTTAAGCTTTGGGTTTTCTTTAATTTTCTTGAATTTTTGGTAGAGCAGAAAAGTACACACTGCATCCATTGCTGCATATGTTTTCATTACGTCAAACGGAATCATATCCCATTGAAAACTTTCTTGGTTTAGTCCGTTTGCTCTTTTATAGTCTTGAATCCAATCATACATTGGTTTTTCATAATCACCAAATGCAGTAAACTTCAGGGAGAGCTGTTTGAGGCCATGTCCTCCGGGATTCTCGTCTATGAGGTAATGGAGCAGCATGGTATCTTCAAATCGAGGAAACTCAAATCCAAAGTGATACTGAAAAAATGCCATATCAAACTTAGCGTTGTGGAAGATTACTCTGCGTTTCAGAAAAAGCTCATGCAGCATCTTTTCTATTTCATCATCAAAACACTCAGTATCAATATAGATACCGTTTTCTCCGTTATAGGACATAGAAATACCAATCATATGTCCATTTCGGGGGTACAGGCCATTTGTTTCTGAGTCAAGAGCAATATAGTCACCACTATGTGCTAGCGCTCCTCGAATCCACTCTTTTGCTACTTTAGTATCCTGGGTGCCCATAGCAATGCTTTCATCAATAACAACATCCTCTATCTCACCATTGATGTAGGCAATAATATTTTTCTTGGAGTCTTCCCAGGTCTTGCGTGCTTCTGGCTTAAATGCAAGCATCGCAGGATTTATAACAGGCAGGAACTTTTCCTCCACTTTTTTCCCAGAGTACTCTGTAACTGAGTTTATTTTTGTAAAGTATTTTAGAGCATCACTTCCGACGAGCACAACCCAGTCATACTCATCGGTGTCAATTGAAATATCGCAATCTCGTTTTAGAACTTTTTTGAGTGTAGGATCAGAACAAAGTTGATACTGATCAAAGTCAAAGGCTCCATCAAACTCACGAGTAAAGTCTGTGCGGCTAGGTTTTGTTTCTACTAATGCAACTTTAGGCATATAATTTATTCTCCAGTTTTCTAACTTGGGTTTCGGTAAGTGCGCCAGGGTCTAAGTCTTTGAGATAGACATTCCTGGCTATGAGACCAACTTTCTCGCACATAACCTGTATATTTGTGGCACCTTTTTGGCCTGCCTCATCTCCATCAAGAAAGACAGCTACTCTACTGATTCCCTGCATTTGCAGCATACGTAGCTTATCTTCATTTATATTATTTGTGCCAAAACAGCACATTGCATTTTCAAGACCTTTATCATGTAAATTTATTACATCATAAATACCTTCAACAAGGATAATCTCTCCTAGCTTGGGAGATACCTGTGGAAAGAGCGGCAGCTTTGCACCAGGAGGAGTAAATTTATACTTAGGCTCCCCACCCGCAGTGTGTCTACCTTGAAAAGCTACTATCTTTCCAGATATATCTCGAATAGGAAAGTTTATTCTACTAATATAGTCTCTTCCTGTATGCTCGAAAGCTTCAAACCTCTTATATGTTTTGGGTGAAATATTACGCCAATTTCCAACATAAGGCATATAGTTAGCTGGGAAAGTAAGTCCGATATTTTCTGCACGCTTTTCCTGTATTTTTCTTTTTACTACTTCTCGCTTCATCTGCATCATAGATGCTTTTTCACCGAAATGAACAAAGATACTACCCTTATATCCACACGAAAAGCAGTTGAACCGACCATCAATCTGGTCGATTCTCATGCTTGGATTACGGTCTTCATGCTCAGGATTAAGACATCTAACTACATAGTCTTTTCCCTTCTGTATAAAGTGTACCGATTTTTGCTCTAGTAGCTCTTGTACGTTCATTCGTAGTGAGGGTTTACCATTTTTTCTAGTCTCTTATCAACTAGTTTTTCTATATAATCAGGACTAAAACTAGCAGCACTTACAACTAAATGTATCATTGCTTGCACATCCGCTAGCTCTTCCATAAGATTGTTTCGATACTTAGGATCCTCATCCATGCCATGACGTACTACTTTAGCACAGGCACGAGTAAGCTCACCACACTCCTCCATTGTTACTATCAGAGTTTTGTTTAGTGTCATCATATTATTTACCAATATTTTTTATTTCGTCATTTGGAACAACTTGGTATGCACCTTTGTTGTATGGAATACTTACAGTATACTTTTTACTTACTTCTTCTCTATATGAAGTATCCTCAAGCTGATTTGGCTCAAAGGGAAGAAATGGAGTAGACTTCATTTCTTTTTTCTTCTCTTCCCACCACGCAGGCGAAAACGAGTGCTTCTCTCTACTGAGAGGCACAAACTTCGCTTGTTTTTGTTTTCTTGTTTTCAATTTCTTTTTACGTCTACCAGAATAGGTATGATTCATGCTGCCGTGTATAATCAATACAATTCTCCGAAATGTGAACGTATATTATACAGGCTTTCAACAAAAATGTCAAGAAATATTTTTGTTACAGATCGTCAATGTCTTCGCCAGTTTTGTGCTCAGACTGTTCTCGTTCAGAAGGAGTCATTGCAGAGTCTGGACCAATTTTCATTGTTTCCCAATCGACAGTAGAAGTAAAAGAACGCATAGCGGCAGAACGCATTTTAGTACAGTTGAACGTGATGGCTGCATCCTCTTGGTCATAAGTTTCAAGAGCATAAGCAGCATCCGCTGCATCAAGTATACCTTTTGCAAAACGCGCTTCACCGCTTGCGTCAGTTTGATATGGAGTCACAACAGTACACTCATACTCTTGCGCCATAGATTTGAGGGCTTTGCTCACCTCTATCTGCTCAGTCCAATCGTATTGTCCCATGCGGGAAGGTACTGCAGAGCGTTTGACCTGATTGATATAGTCAACAAGAACAACCGCAACATTAAGAGACTTCACTTTTTTGTCCATTTCTGCTTTGATTTTTGCAAGAGTCAAAGCTGGATCATAAATCACATCAACCTGTTGAGTCGGGAGAAGCTCACAGTTTGTTGTTAAATTATGATGAAATTTCTCAAAGTCACGGTGTTCGTTGTACTCCATCAATCTATCTTGGCCTTGCTGAAACCTATTGGCCCACCAGCCTGCTACTAGCTGCCACTCTGTCACGCTCAGATTCTTTGTCCGGAGTCGTGAAAAAGGTACACCAGTAGCGATAGAACATATGCGTTGGAGAATGGATCGACTATCCATTTCAATAGTGAAATACATAGCCGACTTGCCACTCTCAAACACACTATGAGCAATATTTGCACAAGTTAAAGATTTACCAGCCCCGCGACGACCCCCAATAAGAACTAAGTCTCTGGGAGAAAACTGAATCTCGTGGTCGTAGTCTGCATTTAGACCAAGAGGCAGATATTTACCAATCTCAGTATCATCTTCAAATAAAGTTATGCGCTGCATACTTTCTTGAGGTTCTTGTAGATCGACTTTTTTCTCAACGTCGAGTACAATCTGATGTAAATGTGCAACTGACTCCTCTGCATCTTCAAAAGCTACAGAGTTGTCGATATACGTTTCAAGAGAGTCTAGGATCTCCTTCTGCGTATACTCATTTTTAAGGTACTGTAGGAGCATGAAAGCGTCAGCTTCCACTTCTATACTCTCTATTGCAAAGAGTTTTTCTACTGTTGCAGTATCTCGTACCTCAAACTTGAGATCCTCGAAAGTGGGAAGTGAATGAAACTTTTCACAATGCTTATCCACAACATCAAATATAGTGTGGTATTCATTAGGTAAATAGTCTTTGCGAACGGACGTCCAGGTCTCAAAGTCCTGCAGCGTCAACACCTGCTTGATTAGAGCACTCGCAATATTCAACACTTCCCCCGAAGATAGATGAGGCAGGGTACAAGGAGTAGCCTTGTCCAAGCATCCGGTTGAGGTCTTCTGTCACCAAAAGACCGTACCTCACAAAAAAATTAACCTGCTGCTTTTTCTTTTCGAGCAGCACCGTCATAGTCCTCTGCAACAAGGCCACGACGAGTAAGCATGGTTTTTACACCACGCGCAGTTTTGCCGATAGCTTCGGCAATCTCTTCAACGGTCATTGAAGAGAGGTCCCCCAGATCTGCTAAAGGATCTTCTTTAGTAGAACCTTTGGTGTGCTCTTGGCGAGGAATAGCGTCAATATGACCAGAGCGCAGCAAGCTAAGAGCTTTACCACGAACACTGTTTACTTCTCGACCCAGAGCTTCAGCGATAGCTTCTACGTAGGCTCCATCGTTGACCATTTCGATAAAGGTAACCTCTTCGCTTTCGCTGTAGGTACGTACTGCTTCTACTTTTGGAGCAGGCTTAACATGAGAGGTCAATTCCATAGAAAGAATCTTTCCTTGGATTTGCTTGGCGTCGAATGTGCCTCCCTCAAAGTTTTCAGCGATTTGAGCATAAGTATACTCACCGCTATTGTCTTGCACAAAAGTTGCAAGAGTAGCTTCTTGTGCTTCGGAAAAAGCACGAGTGCTAGAAGCAGAGGCAAGCTCTACTTCGAATCCCATCTTTCGCAGTTTGCTAGAGATAGAACGAGTTGAAGTCTCAAGCTGCTCTGCTGCTTCTGCAACAGTTGCTTGAGAGATAGGTGACTCGTCACCTACAAATGATACGAGCTCGTCGGTTCGCTCGTCGGTCCACTTAGGCAGTGCCATAGTTTTCTCCTAAAAATTCAAGTAAATTTTCCACAATTGTTAGCCCGTCGTTTCGGGCTTTGATTGTCTTTTGTGACTCAATACCACTTTCATTGACCAATACAGTTACGTCTTTTGTGACACTACTTTTTACTGTGTAGCCGTGTTGTTCTAATGCTTTCGTAGCTTCAGCCTTCGTTTTGAAACTCTTTAGCTTACCAGTAATACATACCGTACCAGCAATATCTCTTTGCACTGGCTTCTCAAATACCATAGACTGAGGGAGGAAAAAAGGAAGTCCCCCGTCAAGATACTTAAGCAGACTCTCAGTAGCCGCTGGGCCAAGACCTGCTTTACTACAAACTTCCTCGTCGACTTCGTGAAGTCCATTACATATTTTGGAAAGTTTTTCAGTAGCTGTCCTACCGATCAAACGAATACTTAGTGCTGGTAATACCATATTTAGTGGTGCATTTCTAGAGTTTTGTATTTCTGCAAACAATTTCTCAGCTAACTTTCTTGATCCCAGAGATTCTCCAATATCATCTTGTGTAAGAAAATAAAGATCGCCAGGATTATTCAACTCAAGTTTTTCGATGGCAGCTGGGCCTAGACCTTTAATCTTCAAAGTCTTGGCAAAGTGCTCGATTTTCTTTTGTGATTGGCTACCACAATGGACATTGCGGCAGTAGAGGATATGATTCTCCCACTTCAGAAACTCACCACAACTAGGGCAAGTGCTGGGTGCAAGTATCTTCTCCACTAAAAGTACTCCTTTGAAATTGAACGTATATTATATATAAAATCAGGTTGTGTGTCAAGAACTATTTTTCGGTTGGTAGGTTTAATCAATACGTCGCAAAATTCGTGGTATAATTTCACCACTACGAATTACTTCAACGCTGCAGCCAACCTCAAGATTTAGTCCCCGAATATACTCGATATTATGTAGGGTAGCTCTTTCAACTACTGCATCACCAATTTTTATTGGTGATAGAATAGCTACAGGACTTACAACCCCGCTCTTGCCAACCTGCCACTCCACCCCGAGTAGTTGAGTAACTACTCCTTTCTTTTGTTCTTTGAGAGCAAAGGCTCCACGAGGATGATGCGCTGTGTATCCCATCTTTTCAAACTCTTTATAGTTATCTTTTCGATAAACTACTCCGTCTGTTGGGTATACTCCGTCTTGAACATTCCATACTGTGCCAAACCCTAGGAATAATAAGTTATTCATGGCACCTGTCCAGGTCGCACCAATAGCGGGCTCTGTATTATAAGCAATAAAATTAACTGCTCTTTCTTGAAACTCTTCATCACTTTTTAGATTAAGAGCACCCGCAGCGTAATTCCTTGAGTTAGGAATAGATGCAGGAGCAACCACCTCTCCAGTAATTTGAAGTGTCCAAGCAGTAGCAGTAAGCCCAATAGTATTGGGAACCAGATGCTTTAGCTTACTTGTAACGTCTTTACCTACTTTACCATCGCCTCTTGTAAGTGCTTGTTTTAGCTCTCCTCCAACATAAAGAAGAGAGACAGCAGCTCCGTCTAGCTTGGGGCTATAGGCATAGGTTAGTAGGTCAAAGGTAGGTAGGCTAGTAAACTTCTGTAATGAATACATCTGAAAATAATGAGGAATACCGTCCGTTACTTGGTAGCCCACACTATCTGTTCGATATACAGAAGCAAGACGATCAAACTCTTCGTCAGAGATGACTGGGTTGCCTTCGTAGTATTTCTTAGCAGCGTTTTCTAAAAAGTCGCGCATAGTTTCCTCATTTATTTACAGTATATTATAGAGGATTTTATTATAAAAGTCAAGAATTATTTATAGATTTCATCAATAAAATCTTTGAAGTGCTCTTCCAGTATTTCTTTACTTTCTGCCAATGAAAGTATCTCTACTAATCCAGAAAAAAGTTCTCGTGAGTTATCAAAGTCCAACTCCATTGCAATTCCATCGGCGGAGGGTAGCCACTCTTCATCAAAACCTAAGTAATACTTGCGAACATGCAAGTATTCAATTCCACGAAAAGAACTTACTGTTAGACGTATTTGTGTCTCTTTGACTTCATCATAGTGTATTATTTTTTCATACACAGGGGCAGCTTCATGTAACTCCATGCTACCTCCCATTTTTTAATATGGAAGCTAGAGGAACTACACTTGTAACGTGCTCTGGCTTGAGTAGTCTATATGAGTCTGTATCCCAACAAAAGAGCAAAAGAGTCCGGTCAGACTCTTTTGCCCGATTTTTCTTTGTTTGGATATAGGGGGTGCTAAAGTCAAGCGTACACACATTGTACTTTAGCTTTTTGGAGTTTTCGCTTCGATAGGTAATGATTGCATCACCGTACTCAACTACTAGCTTTGCTAAATCCTCTTTTTTCATTTGGCTCCTTAGGTGGGTTAGCAAAATATTTTTTACTTTCCCAACTCAAAGGAGAAGAGCCTAGCTATTTACTTGAGTAATCACTCCGGCGAAATACTGTGCAGCTTTACCTGTCAGCTTTTCTACTATATCATTGTCGATCTCTACGCCCGCATCTGTGAGAGCTGCAATCAAAGTTTCTTGTGCTGCTGCTTTTGAAACTCGACTACCACCACCGGAGGACTGGCTCGATCCACTTCCAGCTGCTGGTGTCTTTTTTACATACACACCCGCTTTGCTTAGAATCATTCGCACACCGTTTGCAGACTCTTCAAACTCATCTGCAATCTCTTTTACAACTTCCATTGAAGTTTCGGGAGTTGGGTTTGCTTCTTCGTATGCTGCAATAACAGCAGCTTTTTTGTCATCATCCCACGCCATTCTGCGTTTCCTTTTTGTTGTTGATCTGGATCCTGGACAACTGCCCAGGGTTTCTAGTTGTTGCTGATAAAATCGGTCGCCCATTGGTTTCCTTCATTTTGTGAATACTATTATAGGCGATTTTGACAAATATGTCAAGATTTATTTTTCTCAAGCCGTCTATAAAATGCAATATACTCGCTCCAAGGGTAATAGTCTCTTCGCAAGTAACACCAAAAACGTCCTATATATTTTTCACTCATCCGGTAATCCTATCCAATAGTTTATTGTACTTACTCTTATGTCCTGCCAACAGTTGTTGTCAACATCCCAAACAACAAGAGTATCTGATTCGTTTGATTGTCTTTCTATAAGTTTCTTTTTAAGGGTGTAGTGTCCTTCATGCATTTTTCCTTCAGAAGTTAAACTGTAAAAAGACATATACACCTTACTACAACTATAAAGTGTGTTCAATATTGTTGCTGTTTGAATACTCATAGTTTAGTTAAATCAATTCCATACTGCTCTAAATGACTAAGTTTACCTAGATCATAAGCAGTAGCATAGCTATAAAACCCACCAATGTCAGCCGAATGGTAAAAGTCCTCCAAATCGCCAGACGGCTTTTGACGAACATAAATAGAAAATACAGAGCATCCATAAGTTTTCTCATAGTCCTGAGTCAGGAGACCAGGCTTGGAGTCTTGGTACTCCTTTGTATATTTCTTTTCAACAACTGCAGGTGCGTGATTTGATGCTGACCAAACAATCTCTCCTTCTTCAAAAGTATCAGAAACACACTGCTCCGGTAAATACATAGGTGTTTTTCTATCTTCTACTGAAACCGGTCTTTGTGGAACTCCCACTTTCTCAAGAATATTTTTTACAAAGGACGCAGATCGGTATAAGCCTTTCGCAATATTACTTACATTTTCTCCTGCTAGATACTCTGAGATAATATCTTTAATCTCATCAGGTCTTGCTGGTCTGCCACGATTTTGTGAGACTCGTCTTGAGCGATATTCTCTTTGCTCGTGAAAGTCTTCAATTATCTTATCAAGTCTTGTAGTATTGTACGAGATGTTTAATATGTTGCATGCTTCTCTTTTTGTAATCGGCTTCGACTTCTTGTCTGTAGGCTTCAAGAGCTTTATCACATGGTCTATATTCTGTGATGTTAGTTTCTCGTGGCTTTTCTTCTTTAATCTTGGCATCTTCTAATTCAATCTCCAACTTAAACAATAAACAACAAAGAGCGTGCGCTAAATGAGACAGCTCTGTTTCTGGGTCTAACTGCTCTCCATCCATGTGTGCAAATATGTGCCGAAGTGCACCGGCAGTGTATCTATTTTGTAAATCATCTAGCTTGCGCCAGTTTTCTGCATCATACTTCTCGGCTCCAAAAGTAAGCACTTTTGATACTTCTACAATAGCTTTCGGGGGAAGAAGATTCATTCTTGGCTTTGCACTATCATACTTAATACCTGTCACAAATTCTCTCCATGCACGCTTTTGCGTGTTTCTTCTTATGGAACATTCGTGTAGAAAGTATTCTTCCTTCTTTATTCAGTTCTACTACTCTCCAGAGCTTTTTGTCTCTTTCTCCGTAGTAGGCTCTCCACATTTCAACTATTTTTCGCTCTGTCATCTTGTTATTCGCTCCTCGTAGTCTGCTTCTCCTTCGTTCCACCAGGCGGGCTTTTCACGATACTTCCAGCTAGCAAATGTGGCTTTGTCTTTGTGGTAGAATCGTCTGTAGGCTTCAACAGCGTCTTCTCCTTTAAGCTCCTCTGGCATTGCCTGAGCGAAAGGAGTAAGTCCGATTCTTGGTATATGTAAGGGCTCTGGAAGTTTAAGGATAACCTCATGCACTGATTTATGGCTTTTTCCATATCTGTATCGGTACTCGTCATCGAGTGCAACTGCATAGCAGTGTAGCCACTCATGGTTATCCATGCTAGTACGAGCCCAGATAGTGCAAGGGTGGT
>VMHT01035996.1_pt1 | contig 15747 bp, 15 predicted proteins | sample 4693611 | NCBI WGS metagenome assembly VMHT01 (sample SAMN12280063, study PRJNA550983) | marine metagenome | isolation source: seawater sampled from same location over 5 years 0.02-0.2 micron viral filtrate | place: USA: collected off the coast of southern California halfway between the port... ... | reverse complement strand
CAAAAAATAATATTACTTTTAAAATTTTAACTCATAAAGATGAAATTAAATTATTAAAAGAATTAGAGGGGCTTAAAAAAATTAATAAAAATATCTCCTCTGAGATTTCTACTAGAATGAAATATATTATTACATCTGTAGATAATGATAGGGAAATAAAAACTATTAGAGATTTTGTTGATAAAAAACTTCTCGCTCGAGACTCTCAAGCTCTAAGAAAACATATTAAAAAAATACAACCAGATATAGATCTGACTTTTTTTCCCTCCTCAGATTCAGAAAGAGTTGCTATCCCAATCGGGGTTAACTTTTTTTGGCCTGACGTTTAATCAACCAGAACAAATTAAAGAATATAAATTTGATTTATATAGACAAATACATCAAATTTGTTTTCATGGAAAAGGGGGGTATAGCTGGCCAATAGTCTATGCTATGCCCTCTTATTTAAGAAAATTTATTTTTGAAGAAATAAAAAATCACTATGAAGAAGAAAACAAAAATTCTTCCTCAAATTCCCCTAATACTAAAGTTTTACATCAGGGTTCTAACTCTAAACCTGTAAAACCTGTATCTACACCTAATTTTTCTAAAGGAGTAAGTTATAAATAAATTTTTATATTTTTAATATTTATAATAAACCTATTTAATGGCTAAAAACTTTTACGGACGTATTAGAGAATCTAAAATTGAAGCCCAAGAACTTCAAAGTTTACTTGAACAAGTTAATATAGCTGCTTCACAAACTAGTTTTGACCCTGAAAAAACTATACAAAATGCTTCTAAAGACTTAGAAGAATTAGTTAGTTTATCTAAACAATTCTATGAATATCAAAAAAGTATAGCCCTTGGAGGCCAAAAAAATGCCAAACTAAACTCAGACGAATTAAAAAGTTTATCCAGAAAAGTTTCTTTACAGAAAAAATATTTTTCTAATAGAGAAAAAGAATATAAAAGTGCTTTAAAAAATGCACAATCTTTACTCACAGCAAAAATGCTAGAAGCAAGTGTGGATGAGAAAGGTATGGAAATTTTAGAGAAAAAACAAGAAGCATTAAATATATTAAAATCTAAACAAGATTTAATAAATAAAAGTTTCCAAAAAGCATCTAAAAATGTTGATAATTTAGAAAAAAAATTAAAAAGAGCAGCTATACAAGCTAAAGGCTTTGAAAGATCAGAAAAAGCCTTAGAAGGAATGAATAAACTTATGGAAGCTCTTCCCTTTACTTCATGGCTTAATCCATTTACAGCCCTTTCTAATATAATAAACTTTATCGTCTCAGAGGTAAAAGCAATAGATAAAGCAGTTGGAGAATCAGCTAAAAGTTTAAATAGAAGTTATCAAGAAACTTTTAAAATGAAAATAGAGATGGCTGAAGTAGCAAAATCTACTCCTACCATATATGATAACTCTAGAGACATGCTAGAGGTTTTTACTGCTATAAATGAAGAATTAGGAACATCTTTAAATTTTACTGAAGGAATGACAAAATCTCAAAAAGAAGGAGTAGCTTTCTTAGGGATGATGTATAAATATTCTGGTTTAACTCTTGATGAAGTTAAAGGTTTACAAAGACTTTCTTATTTTCAAGGCCAAGATGTAAAGAAAATGTCAGGTGAAATGATGGCTCAATATAAAACCGCTGGGTTAAGATATAAAGTTGCTTTAAATGAGAAAAAAGTTTTAAAAGACATACAAAAAACTTCAGCATTTTTCAAAATTAACATTGAAGGTGGAGCAATAGGGTTAGCTGATGCATTAGCAGCTTCCCAAGCATTAGCTGTATCTCTAGACCAAGTCAAAAATACTGCGGGAGGATTATTAAATTTTGAACAATCAATAGAAAAAGAACTATCAGCTGAATTACTTTTAGGTAAAAAAATAAATGGGGAGTATATGAGAACTCTTGCATTTAATAAAGACTATAAAGCATTAGCTGAAGAAATTAGAAAAACTGCTGGTAGTTCTAGAGAAGAATTTGAAAGAAATGCTATTCAATCTCAAGCATTAGCTGATTTCTTAGGAATGAGTGTTGAAAGTATGGCCCAAATGGTATATGAATCAGAATCAGCACAAGCAGCATCAGAAGGAACAGTTGATATTGAACAACAAAAATTAGATGCTTTAAATAGTCAAACAGAATTAGTCCAACAACAATTAGAACTACAACATCAACAAGTATCTGCAGCTGAAACTTGGGATGCTACATTACAAAACTTAGTAGACACCCAACTCCCTGGAATATTCTCAGCATTAGAAATGATAAGAGAAGCAATTTTAAATGCTGGAAATTATGTAAAAAAAATATTATCTACTTTTAATTTAATAAAAGAAGCTATAGCTTTAGCAGCAGGATTTATAGCTGGAAAATTAGTATTTCAATTAGGTATAGCTATAGCTAAATTTATTACCCAAGTAAAGATGGCACGATCACTATCAACATCTATACGAGAACAAAATTCTTTATTACAACAACAAGTAGGTATTTTAACAGAAATTGAATTAGTAAAAAGCGGAATAGCAACAGCAAGTACAACAGATGCTGCTTCTACAAACGCAGCAGGAGTTGCAGCAAAAAGACAAACAGCAACTTTAACTACAAACGCAGCAGCCGCTGGAGCAAAAGCTACCGCAGATGTAACCTCAGCTTCAGCATTATCAGTTGGAGCAGCTGCCCCTTTTATTATAGCAGGAATTGGAGCCATTATGGCTGCAGCATCAGTTTATAGTATGGTTAAAAGCTCAATGGATGATGGTGTTATAGGACCTGGTTATGGTAGTAGAGTACTTTTAACTCCACAAGGAGGAATAGCGTTTAATAATAAAGATACTATTGTAGCAGGTACTAATTTAACTAAAGGAAATGATGTAATATCTTCTCCTGAAGGTTCTATTAGTTTAGGTGGTGGTAGTGATCCACGTTTACTTGAAGAAATAATGAAAATGAATAGAAATATAGAAAATTTAGCTAGTAGACCTATAGATATAACAACTAATATTGATGGAGAACCTTTAATAAATATGAAAGGTAATTTTCCTAATGAAGATGCTTTAGTTTCTGCTAAAGATAGTTTTAAAATATCATAAAATATAATATTTATAATAAAACAAAATAATTAAATTATGGGATTAAAAGATAAATTAATAGAAGAAGGGTCAAAATTTACATACCCTGCTGATGGAGCAATATCAACACCTTATACTGAAGATTATATACCTCCTACTAACACATTAGCTACTAAAGTTTCTGCTTTACATGCTACAGAAGATGGAGAAGTAGGATACTCTCTTACAGGAGTTGACCCTGTAATGCAAGATCCTGCTGGTGGCAGTACTACAGTTACTGATGCTTCTGTTGTATATAAAGATGGAAACACTATATCTGATTTACCTAATGCTAGTATATTAGATTTAGATGGAGGATTTGGACCTAATGGTAAATATGAAGATAATGCGCCTGAAGGAGCTAATTTTTAATATAAATTATAATGGGAGATATTTTAACTACTCTAACGAGTACTGGATCTAAATACACTTATAGTGCCATAAATGGTACTCCTCAACCATATCCTGAAGACTTTATACCTCCTATTAATGTGTTATCTACAAAAGACTCAACTCTACATTTTAATCCTAAATCTAAATTTAATAATTTAGGATATTCAACTATAGGAACAGAAATGGGGAATTACCCTGAATTTCTTCAAAATTGGATTTCTTCCACCCCTGGAAATAAGAAACCACTACCTGGACCTTCTAATATAGAACTTACAGACCCTATTGGAGCTGATGCTGATAATAAACCTAAATATGATTATATAAAAGGAAATAGGTATCAAGATCAAAAATTTAAATAATGGGGTTATTTGAAATAATAAATGGAAGTTTACCTCAAGGATTTACATACTATTCACCATCTGTATTTCCTAATCCTAATGCTGTTTCTACATCTGATTCTTTTGGTCAAAGAAATATAGATAGCAAAAATAAACCTACATATACTCCTCCTTATAAAGTAACCAAATTACCAAATGTAACAGGCAATAGTTATCCTAATCCTTTAGATAGAATAAGATATAATTCTAAATCTTGGGGGCCTGATTTTATAACTCGAGGAAACCAATTTGGTTTAGTAAGAACAGCAGATGACATAGAAAGATTTGTTAAATATTTTATACCTTTTTCTGCTAAAGCAAGTGTAGATACTAGTCAAGCTCAAAACTTTGCTTTAGGGTTAAATATTGATAATTTTTCTTTTCAAAATGGAGACATATCAGGTTTATCTTTTATTTAAAAACAGAATTTACTATCTCAATTATTTGGTGATAAAACTATATATACTCCTTTATCTACTTTAACTCAAATTGGTATAAGTTTATCGGGTACATCTGTTAAAAAACAAGGATTTATATTTGGGAGAGTTAAACAAGATAATTATCTTATCCAACCTGATTTTAGAAAAAATGCCCTTAAATCAAATTCTTCTAATAATAGAAAATCTTATCTTAGTACTTCACCTAACTATCAAGGAAAAGGAAATATTGAACAAAGAATTAACTTTAGAAGTGGGGGAACTAGAGGTAATATATCTGATTATACCCAAGGGAAAAAAATATATGGTAACCCTTCAGGTTCTTTAGGGCCTTTAGATACAATAAATGCTACCCCAATATATGAATCTGAACAAGCTTTAGATGACCCTGCTTTTAAAGACTTAATAGATTTTAGAATAGCCATAATTAACAATAACTCAATCCCAGGCCCTGATAATTTAGAATCAACTTTAAAAAATTATTATTTACATTTTAGAGCTTACATAGAAAATTTCGGTGATTCTTTTGATGCTAAATGGAAAGGAATTGATTATATGGGTAGAGCAGAAGAGTTTTATAGATATAGTGGATTTAAAAGAAAAATTTCTTTATCTTTTATGTTGGTTGCTTCTTCTAAAGAAGAACTTTTACCTATGTATAGAAAACTAAACTTCTTAGCTTCTTCCCTAGCCCCTAGCTACTCAGAAAATGGATATATGAGAGGAAATTTATCTAAAATAACAGTAGGAGATTATCTTCATGAACAGCCTGGTTTTATAGACAATATAAGCATCTCTATACCAGATAGTTCCCCTTGGGAAATTAATCTAGGATTGGATAGTGAACCATTACCAGATTTAAGACAATTACCTCACCATTTAAAAGTTAAAATGAATTTTGTACCAATTCACGAATTTAGACCCGAAATAATGAAATTAGAAACAGAAACAGAGATAGGTAACGAGTATGGAAAACAAAGATTTATAGCTTTAAAAAACTCTACCAACGGTACTAAAGGAAGTTGGGATACTTAAATTAATTTTATATATTATAAAAAATGAATAGATACTCTACAGCTAAAATATTACCCGCTACAGATGAAATAAAAAGAAGATATTCTAATATAAAATATCCTTCTATATTACCTTCATCTAATGATATATATGTTTATACTTCTTTAGGAGATAGATATGATGTTTTAGCTGCTAGTTATTATAGTGACACCACTTTATGGTGGGTTATATCTAGATCTAACCCAACCCAACCTACAGATACATTATATCCTATAGTAGGTTCTCAAATTCGAATTCCATCACCTAGTAGAATCCCTACAATAATAGCGGATTTTAAAAATTTAAATGTGTATTAAATTTTAAATAAGTTATGGCTAAAAAGATTCTTAAAAAAAATGTAGTAGGAGAAGAACTTCAATCTTACGTCTCTAATCAAATTAAAAGAAGACAAAAAACCCATGGTAGTGGAGTACTTTCATCTAGAACAACAGAACAATTAATTCAATTAAATTCTACTAATTCTTGGGTTAAACTTGCATCAGGAGTAGCAATCACAGATAAAAAACTACAAGATTTAGGTATTTTTGCAGGTACTGGATTAGAAGCTTTTAGAGGGATGGGTCTCGCTAAAAACCATATTTTATTTGGTGGAGTTTCTAATTTAACAAATAATGGTGATAATTACAAATTAAACCAGCAAAATAATTTTATAGGTACTTATGAACCTGAACAAGATTTTGGGATAGTACCTATGCCCGGAATAAAAGATTTAACAATAAAAGCTTTAAATAGAGGTTCTTTAAAGAAAGCTATTATAAAAATTAAAGCCCAAAACAGAAATCAGTTAAATATTTTAGATGCACTTTATTTAAGATTAGGTTATACTGTATTATTAGAATGGGGAAATAGTAATTTTTTAACTAATGAAGAAGGAAGATTAGAAAAAATACAAGATACTATTTTAGAAAATAAAGAATTATTTTTTAATGAAGGTTGGCAAAATAAAGCTTATGATGATATTTTAAGAAAAGTTGAAGAATATAGAATCCAATACCAAGGAAATTATGATGGAATGTTGGGTAAAGTATCTAACTTTGATTGGAAATTTAATAATGATGGTTCTTATGATATAACACTAACTGTATTAAGTTATGGAGACATTATTGAATCTTTAAAAACTAATATAACAGCCCCTTCAAGTACATATTCTTTTATTGATCAAAATAGTATAGCATCACAAGAAGGAACCTCTGTAAATGATAATAGATCAAGTAATATTATCTTTACTCTATTACAAACTTTTAAAATAGTATCTAACTTAGAAAATGGTAAATATTTAACCCCCCAAATTACTATAGATAAAAACACCCCTAAAAAAATAGGAGACTTTATAGAACCAGGTCCTAAAAAAATCATTACAGGTAAAAAAGAATTTTATTATAAAACAGTAGCTAAACTTAAAAGAACTCTTGATAGTAAAGAAGTAACAAGTAATGATTTTAAATATTATAAAATAACTCCTAGTTTAAGTGAATTAGATAAAAGATTTAAAGAATTAGCAACAGCAGATGCTGATGCTTTTAAAACTGTACCTTGGAATACTGTTGGAAAATTAGGAAGTAAACTACTAGTTAAAGAACCTAGAAGTGGGTGGGCACCCTCACAAGCTATCCCCTATAATGGTGGAGACTTACTCCGTTGGATAACAAATGCAAGACCTGCTATTACATCGGGAAACTACTTTGAAATAAGAGCATATGGGTTTGAATTAAAAAAAACAAGAGACTTAAGAAATAAAGATTGTAATAAAACAATACCAAATATAACCCAAGTTTTTTTTATCCCAGAATTTGAAGATAAATTTGAAAAAATATCACTTGAAAAAGAGAGTTTAGGAAGCTTAATTGTATTTAAAAAAATTGATAGACCCTCTATAGGTTCTTCTTCCACCCAACCACTTAAAAACGGAAATAGTACCTACGAACTTAGAAGATCATCAAACAACCCTACCAACATTATAACTATAAATGAGGCTCAAGGATGTGGGAATTGGATGGAAGAAGAAAATTTATTTGAAAATTATTCTAAATTTAATGGTCAAAATAAAAAAATAACATTAGATTTAGAAAAAGTTAAAGAAAAAATAAAATCATTAAATAAATTTAAAAATATAAAGAATAGTATAACTGATATAAAAATTGGACTTGATCAAGCTGTTAGTAATACAGTAATTAAGGGTGATAGGGTGGAAGATAGAGACTTATTCCCTATTAAATTCTCCCCAGAAGAATTAAAAAACAATAGAATAAAAGGTGATCTTATAATAAATAAAAGGGTAATTAATATAAGAGTTATACTAGGTAACAGAGTAACTATTTCTGAATTTTTAAATTGGGAGCTTCCCTCTCCTGGATATATAGGGTTAAAATCTTATACTAATATTAGTAATCCTAACTATAACATTAATGATGTAGGTAAAACATTTTATCCTGCTAATTTTTCTAATTTAAATAGAAAAGATATTGAATACTATTCATTAAAAAGTCTTTTAAATAAAGAAGAAAAAAAGACTTATATAGCAGTAGATAGTGAAAAATTTAAACAAACTAAAAGAGATACCGCATTAAGCGATGTAAAAAATGATTTTGATGTAATAGAATACCCTCAAGATTTTACAATACAAAAAGAAAATTTAGGAAATTTTAATATTATAGATGAAAATAAATACTTTACTTATCCTATTAAAAACTCTACTTTAACAACTATTTCATCTCCAAGATTAAAACGTTATAAAAGTGAAACTATAGCTTCTTATCCATCTGGATCTTATCTCAATGAACTTGGTTTTCCTATTAAAATTAACTACCACTACCAACACCCTTATACTGTTTGGGGCCTACAGGGCAGCACAATTAATATAGATAGTAATGGTTTCCAAGTAGAAAGAGAAAAAGTTATATTTGATGGTTTAGAAAAGGGATATGGAGGAGAATCTAGAGGAGAAAGATTTACAAAGTTACCTATTATAGAAAAAACACCCTTTGAGTTTACACCAGGTAGGGGACCTGCTTATTCTAGTGCAACTTTTAATGATCCTGCTTTTAAAGATAAATATGACGATGATTTTGAAACTTATAAAAGTAACCAAGGAAATATTTTAGATAGTTACCCAAAACCTGAATATGATAAAGAAGGTAATATAGTAAAAGATGGATATGAATTTTTCCATAGATTTGTAGGAGAAGACAAAGAAAAAGCAAAAGCAGATAAAAAACCCTTTTATTGGGATTTATCATTTGAAAAAGAAGAAACTATTTTAAGTACTGGAGAGGCAGAAAATCCTTTAAAATTTATAGAACCTTTTGATAAAAAAGGAGTAGTAGTGTTTAATACTAGTCCTAGAAAATATTACATAAGATTTGGATTTCTTTTACAACTTGTAAGAGATAAAACATTAATAAAAATAGACACTAAAAAATCTGATTATAAAGATAATCCTCCTATATTTGATATATCTTATCAACAAGGAATTTCTGATATGTTATGCATGCCTAATCAAATGTCTTTTGATTTAAATAAATGCTTTGTAAGAAATGATAGTGTAAAATATTTTAAAGACGACAAAGAGAAATACTACAGTTTATTTTCTGAAACTTACCCTTGGGACCACAAAAACATCTCTAACCCAGATAAATATTTTGAATCAGTAAAAACTAATTTAGAATTACTTGACCCTGATATAAATTACACATCACCAGTAGCTAAAGGAAAAGATAAAAGTGTAGCTGATACTATGAACATATATTTAGAATTTGATTTTGTAGGGAACTGTATGTTATCCTCTACAGATGAAAGAGGAAATATGTCAACATATGATTTTGTTAATAACATATGTATAGGTTTAAATAAAGCCTTAGGAGGTGTAAATAACCTTGAACCTGTTATAGATGAAATAGATAATATTTTATATGTTATAGATTCCTCACCTAAATATGATTCTAAAAAACTAGATCTTTCTAATAACCAAACCTCAGATTATATTCTACAAGTATTAGGGTACACCTCAGAAGATAGTGTTTTTGGTGCGGAATCTACTTTTTCACGAAAAATAGATTTAAAAACTGCTATTACTCCTGAATATGCTACTATGATAGCAGTTGGAGCAACTGCAGCAGGTTATGCTAAAGGTATTGAAGCAACTTCTTTTGCTACATGGAATAAGGGACTTATAGATAGATTTAAAGCTAATTTTTTACCTCCTGAAAAATTTAAATCAGGTAGTATTTCTGAGGAAGGAAGTATTGAGGCATTTAAAGAAGAAGTTATACAAACTTATCAACAAATGATGTCTTTAGATATTAATAACAATAACTATAATAGTTTAGCTATAATACCTAATGGTAGTAAAAGAGAATTTGATGTTTCTAAAGCAAGTGAGAATGTTTCTATAGCTACTGAATATTATAAATTCTTATTTGGTAATAGAGCTGCTAAAGAACCTAATAAATTTGTTGGTGGTGGAACAGGATTTATACCTTTTAAATTAAACATAACTCTAGATGGAATTTCAGGTTTTAAAATATATCAAAAATTAAAAGTTGATACTGATTTTTTACCTAATGGATATGCTGTAACTACCGAATTTATTATTACTGGAGTAGATCATGTTTTAAGAGATAATGATTGGGAAACTAATTTAAAATTAATTATGCTTCCTAAATTTGAAGATTATAAAGAAATTGTAACTTTAGATACTTTTAGATCAACTGCTATAACATATAATACTCAAACTCTTAGTAGCCAAAAGAAAAATATAGTTAATAATGATTCAAAATGGGCAGATTTAGTAGTCGAAGCAACAAAATGTGTTTTTAATAACAACCTAGTACCTACAAAGGCGTCAGGAAAATATTTATGTGCTGGATATTCTACTATGATTGCTAAATCTATAGTAAGTAAAATTAATAACAGTGATTGTAATAATGTAACTGGTGGATGGGGTGATGCTAATAACCCAAATTATATAAACAAAATACAATCTACAGGAAAATATATATTACAAAATAGTGGTATAATAGAAGGTCCTGATCTTGCAAATAAAATGATAGATTTCTTTAATAACTCTAATTGGGAATATGGAGATGTAGTTCAATATTATTTACTTCCAAATCCTAACAGTAGTGATCCAAATGAAGTGAATGGTTATAATAAATATGTAACAGATGTTACACAATGGGTAGTAGGTGGTGGCACCAAAGTAAAAAGAAATAATAAAGCTGCTTATCATGTACAAGTTTATACAGGAAAATATTTTAAAGGTAAAATAGGCCAAAACGGAAAAGCCGGAACAGGATGGACTACAGATAGAAAAAATAACTACGGAGCTGCATTTGTATATAAATCAAGAACTTATCTTGAAGGAGATAAATATCAAATAAATGTATTTAAAGTAAAAGATAATATTGTAAATACTTATAATTAATAGAATGTATTACCCTAAATCACAAATAAAAACTGGATTTATTACCAATGGTAATGAGTATATTTTATCTACTACTTTAGAAAATTATAAAGGTTCTTATTTTAAAATCTCAACAGGAAAAGTATTTACTGGTAAAAACCCAAATAAATCATCAATTGAATTATTACCTTTTAATTCTAGATATAATACTGCAACAAATTCAAATTCCCCCACTTTATCTAATAAAATTAATCCCGAAAAAACAATTGCACCTGTTACAAAACAAGCTGCTATTTTATCTCCTGAAGATTTTAAAAAATATGCTAAATATGATTCTAACTCTTCTGTGTATAGTAATACTGTTGATGTTAAAACAAGAGTTATACCACAATTTAGTCCTACTTACCCAACAGAACAAGAAAAAGAAAAAGGCACATTTACTAGATATTTTTGCAAAAAAAATAATGAACGTAAATATATTGAAATATCTAAATCCTCCTATAATAAACTTGTAAATAAAGATGATAGTATAGCTTGGGATTTATACACAGGATTTTCTTTTCTTTGGAGCATTAAAGGCAATAGAGATAAAACCTATACCAGAAACCAATCCTCAGTTTCTAAAATTGAATCTCAATTAAATTATATAGGATTTTCAAAATACTTTAAAGGTAAATTTTTACAATATTTTTTGGAAGATTAAAAAAATTTTAATATCTTAATCTTATGTATTGGCTTATAGAAAATCAAACTAAGATAGACCATCTTTGTCAAATTAAACACAAAGAAGTATACGTTGAGGTAATCCCAACATCACCATTTCTACACCCTGTAGAAAATAGTATATGTGCTATTTACATTAGACCAATAACTGATACAAAAGGATATATTATCCCAATAAACCATAGTGAAACAATAAATTTTGACATAAAAGAAGGAATAAAAGTATTAAACAGTATAGAAAAAATATATATAAGAGATAAAAAAGAATTTCTACATTACATAAAAGAAATACCATTTAACAACTTACTACAACCCACCCCATCCCCTACTACGTATATACCAGAATTAACAACAGCTCATAATCACATTAATCAAAACAGTGGTGGACTTATACATACTAACCCAATCATACCAATAGTTAAACATTATGAGGTATGTGAACAAAATTACAAAGAATTTAATATAGGGGAACCAAACCTGTTTTATAATAATAGAGCCGCAATCGTGTTCAATATAATAGAACGAACGGGAATCAAAGCAGATAACACGTTATATCAACATTATTTTGATAAAGATACCAACGATGGTTATGTATACACACAATATAATTTTAACACAACAACAATGAGACCCTCTAATAGATATGGAGGTGTAAATTACTCGGCATTAAATAAAGAAAATGGAGAAAGACAATGTTTTAAACCGCGCAATGATATTTTTTATGAAATGGATATTAGTGCTTACCATCCTACCCTTTTGGCTAGTCTCTGTGACTATAACTTCGATAATGTGGATATCCATAAGTCTTTTGCAGATATGTATGGAGTTGGATATAAAGAAGCTAAAGAAATTACGTTTAAACAAATTTACGGAGGTATTTGGGAAAAATACGAAGAACTCCCATACTTTAAAAAAGTAAAAGTATATACGAATGAGTTATGGCAAGAATTTAAGAATAAAGGATATATAGAATGTCCAATATCTAAATATAGATTTGAAAAAGATAAGCTGGATAACATGAATCCACAAAAACTTTTAAATTATTTATTACAAAATTTGGAAACCACAACTAATGTTCTTATATTATGGGATATTTTTAAACTTTTACGAGGGAAGAAAACTAAACTCGTATTATATGTTTATGATTCGTTTTTATTAGACTATGATGAAACAGAAACAGAACTTTTAGAACAAATACAGCAGATATTTAAAGAGAAAAAATTACAAATTAAAACAAAAACAGGCAAAAACTATAATTTTGCTACTAAATAATTATGATTAATATTTTACAAGAATCTCCTAATACGTATAACATATATGACTTTAATAGTTCTGTAGACCTTACATCAATGAATAATAGATTATTTTGTACCTTTACAACGTTAGAAGATTTAGATAATCTCGTTGAAAATTTATCTAGTAGATATTCTATAATGTATAATAAAATGTTTGTATTACAAGTCAAAAGTAATGATGAATACGTTGTTACTTATAATGTTGAACAAGGCAACGTAAACGATATACCAGAAAATACTATTTTAGTACATAGAAAGAAAGAATCTAATACATTATATACGATAAATGCTCTTAATGAGTTAATAAAAAAATTAAATGGTGGTGTTGTTGATACAAAGTTTCCAATAAATTGGCAACATTATAAAAATTGTATATTACTTACTCAACATAATGAGATTAAACAATTAAATACAAAAATTTATAAAATTGTTAAATTATAAAAGAATAATTTGGCCATTTAAATAAAGGTTAATATATTTACAGTTATAAATTTAAAAATAAAGTTATATTATGAATCTAAATGCAATCAAGCAAAAACTTGACACAATCCAAAAATCTTCCGAAAACAATGGAAACAACAAAACTGAATACGTTCAGTTGAAAAAATTTAAACCCTCTGTAGGGAAACAAACAATAAGAGTTGTACCTTATAAGTACAATAAAGAATACCCATTTATTGAAATGCAAATGTATTATAATATTGGTAAATTTAAAGCTCTTGCTTCACCTTTAAATTGGGATGAAAAAGATCCAATTTTTGAATTTGCTAAACAACTTAGAGGTACTAATGATAAAGAAAATTGGCGTTTAGCTAAAAAATTAGATCCTAAAGTTCGTATTTTTGCTCCTGTAATTGTTAGAGGACAAGAATCTGAAGGTGTTCAAATGTGGGAATTTGGTAAAAAAGTTTATGAAGCATTTTTAAACTTAGCTGCTGATGAAGAAGTAGGTGATTTTACAGATATTATGAATGGTAGAGATATTAAATTAGTTACTACTAGCCCTGAGCAAAATAAAACTAAATACAATCTAACTTCTATTTCACCATCAATGAAACAAACACCTTTATCAAATGATAAAGATTTAGTTGAAACATGGTTAGAAAACCAACAAAATCCTAAAGAAACATATCGTCCACTTCCATTTGATACCCTTAAAGGTGCTCTTCAAGAATGGTTATCACCTGATGAAGAAGAAGGAGAAATTTCATCTGAACCTGCTGTAGCATTCGATGATGAAAAAACTGACTCAAATTATAGTCTTTCTACTAAAAAGAAAGAAACTAAAGTAGATAAATTTGATGATGTTTTTAATGATGATGAAATCACTAGCGATAAACTACCCTTTTAAATAAAACTATATGACAAACAAGAGAAAATCACTGTCAGAAGCAGTAGATAAGGAATTGAAGTCTAGTTTTAATTTAGATTCTTTTAAAAATAAGAAAGGCTTAGCATCTAATGTAAAATTTAAATCACAAGACTGGATACCATTATCCCAAGCATTTCAAGAAGTAACTTCAGTACCAGGAATACCTTTAGGCCATATTTCATTACTTAGAGGTCACTCTGATACAGGAAAAACTACCGCGTTACTTGAAGCAGCAGTTGCTGCTCAAAAACGTGGTATATTACCTGTTTTCATTATTACAGAAATGAAATGGTCTTGGGAACATGCTAAAATGATGGGTTTTGAAGTTGATGAAATATTTGATAAAGAAACAGGCGAATTAATTGATTATGAAGGACAATTCTTATATGTTGATAGGGAAACTTTACATACAATTGAAGATGTTGCTGCATTTATTTTAGACTTGATGGATGAACAGAAAAAAGGTAACTTACCATACGATCTTTTATTTTTATGGGATTCAATCGGTTCAATACCTTGTGAAATGTCTGTAAAATCTAACAAGAACAATAACGAATGGAATGCCGGAGCTATGTCAACTCAATTCGGGAATAATGTTAATCAACGTATTACATTATCTCGTAAAGAAAGCTCAAAATACACGAATACTTTAGTTTGTGTTAATAAGGTTTGGGCAGCTAAGCCTGCTGTACCTATGGGGCAACCTAAATTAATGAATAAAGGTGGTTTCGCAATGTGGTTTGATGCTACATTTGTAGTAACATTTGGAAATATTGCTGATTCTGGCACTTCAAAATTAAAAGCTATTAAAGATGGTAAACAAGTAGAATTTGCTAAACGAACAAATTTACAAATTGATAAAAATCATATTAATGGTATACAATCTAGAGGGAAAATTGTTATGACACCACACGGGTTTATTTTAGATAATGATAAAGATCTAAAAGGTTATAAAGATTCACAAAAAGAAGAATGGAAAAGAGTATTAGGTGGAGGAGATTTTAATATAGTTGAAGAAAATTCTGATACTTCACAAGTTGAGTCTTTTATTACTGAACCTGAATAAAGTTATATGAAAAAAGACCTACTAAATCTCTTAAATAATATACAAGAAACAGGAGAAGAATTACCACAATTTGAACGTTATATGTTTATTGATGGGCTTAATTTATTTTTTAGAAATTTTAGTGCTATAAATGCTGTTAATCCAAAAGGAGCCCATATCGGAGGTTTAGGAGGTTTTTTTCGTTCATTAGGATCTTTAATTCGTCAAATTCAACCTACTAAAGTGTTTGTTGTATTTGATGGTAAAGGTTCTTCTAATAATAGAAAAAATCTAATCCCTGAATATAAATCAAATAGAAATTTAACTAGAGTTACTAATTGGGAAGTATTTGATAATTTAGAAGAAGAAGATGAATCTAAAGTTAATCAAATAGTTAGAATAATTCAATATTTAAAAACTTTACCTGTAAGAACTATATCAATAGATAAAGTAGAAGCAGATGATATTATTGCTTATTTAAGTAAAACAATACTTACTAATAAAAATGATAGAGCTTTTATAAT
>VMHT01022752.1_pt1 | contig 15748 bp, 27 predicted proteins | sample 4693611 | NCBI WGS metagenome assembly VMHT01 (sample SAMN12280063, study PRJNA550983) | marine metagenome | isolation source: seawater sampled from same location over 5 years 0.02-0.2 micron viral filtrate | place: USA: collected off the coast of southern California halfway between the port... ... | reverse complement strand
CCCTTTGGATTATTCCTCATATATTGTTCACATCTATTATCCCAGAGGGCAGGATTACGTTTGCCTTTGACTGCTTCTATAACATCGAGCATTTCGTCAGTGATTTCTGTCATTTTTTGGTTTTAGTAGATTTTTTTCGCCTATGTTGATAGGTTATCTTCTTTTTACCAGTTTTTTCACGTTTAAACCTTGCTTTTTCACTACTTGACATTTCTGAAGCAGTCTTAGGTGTCTTACTTGAGACACGTTTACTTGGTCTACAGGCAGGATAAGCTCTACTTTCGCCTTTGGAACGACCACATGGTTTGCCAGTTTTGACATCAACCCATTTTTCTTTGAACCAACGGGTTAGACCACCACTACTTCTTGCCACGTTTTTTAGTTCCTGTGCGATAAGTACCACCACGTTTTTTGTACTCTCGTACAAGCCACGCATTTGCATAAGCAGAAGGATAAACAGCAAACTTACGTTTAGCTTCTGACTTTACCCTAGAGTATAAAGTTTTATTTACAGGAACATTCGCCACGTTTTTTACCTCCCTTTTTCTTTTTCTTCTTCTTTTTCATCCCAGTGTGATAAGGCATAGTAAGAATTAGGTATCTTAGTATATTCTAAACGAAGTTTGGCCTAGTGTCTCTGGCTTCGCTAAATTAAATTGCTGCAAACATAAATATCCGAAAGCGTCAAATGCGTGGTCAACCCCCAGGTTTTTGTTTGGCATCCCTGTATTTGGAGCGTATGTGAGGGTTCGGAGGGATTTTATTAATTCTTTACAGCGTGGGTGGATTAAAGTTCGTCTTTCTCCTGCTGCGTCATATAGTGCAGTGTTTACAGATGTTACTTTATCTCGTATTTTCCAGGGGGATCTGGGGGAGGATACTGTGAATCCGCTTCTGCGTAGGATAGTGTGGTCCGTTGAACCTACTCCTGATGTTTTTCTGGCAGCACCCGTAGGGTCGGGGCAAGCTATTACTCTACGTTCTATTCCATATCTAGTGGTTACTTCTTCTGCAAAATCCCAGGTTGTTGCCCCACCCGTCATAATTATCTCATCGAAGACGTATAAGTATTCTCGGTAGCGGACTGCACATATTCCGCAGAGTGGATCTACGTTGAAATCGACTCCGAGTAAGAGTGGGGCGATGTTTATGTCCTCGGCATCGGTAGAAATGTTGGAATCTGAAAATGAGACTGCAACAAGACCAGTGAGATTCTCGAAGCTTGCCTCAAACTCCTGTCTGAAAGTTCTTATGTCCAGTTGGGCTTTTGCTGCTTCGATTTCTTCTGATGGTACGTTACCCCCTTCGATAGTGGTAAAGCTCCAGCGTTTCCAATCACCCGATGTGTCTTCTGGAACGTAGCACCATAAATCGTAGAACCAGGATGCTGTGCCGTCTGGTGTGGATATGAATAGTGCCCAACCTTGTTTATCTGCTAATGCTGGTCTGATTACTTGGAACCAGACATCGGAATCCATGAACGCTGCTTCGTCAAGTACTACTCCAGCGAGACTTCGGCCACGCAGGGTCATGGCATTTTCTGTTCCTTTTAGTTCGATTAGCGATCCATTGATTAGTTCAATTTTTAGGTCGGTTTCGTTTTTGGAGGATATCCATTGGGGTGGTACGAGTTTCTTTATTTCTTTCCAGGCTATGTCTTTTGCCATGCGGTAGGTTGGGGCACAATAGAAATATGTTTCGCCTGGGCGGTTTATTGCTGCTTTCAGTAGTTCTATGCAGGATAAGTAGGATTTTCCAAATCTTCTGCCAGCTACCAGGACTCTGAATCTTTCCTCTGCGTTGAACACCTCCCCCTGTGCCCATCGAAGTGTAAGATTTTCGGCTGTTTTTGTACTCATGTAGTAGAGATTAGCTTAAATTTTGACAAATTTCCGTGTTTTACTCGACTAAACACTAGATTTAGGGTTATCATTCAGTATAAATAGTATTTTAGTCCGTGGCTGATTCTGTTCTTCGCAATACAAATGGTCAATTTAGTTCTCCAGAGGCATTAAGAGATGGGAGAGTATGTGGGAAAAGACAACCTGATGCAGTAATAGAAGCAAGAAGGCAAAGATTGTACTCAAAGCAGTTGACAGGTAAAACTACCAGACAGTTAGTGCATGAACATTCATCTAGAGAGGGTATAGGGATAGATACAGCTTGGAGCGATTGGAAAAAAGTGAAGCAATGGAACGATGAAGATTGGGAGCAGGATAGAGAGAAGATGGTGTCAAGACTCCAGGGGATGAGAATGAGGTTGTTTGACCAGGCTGTAAGGAAAGGACAGCTTCAAACTGCTGCTCAGATACTAGATTCACTTGGTAAAGTACTAGGGGAGAGTGTAGAGAACATCAACATTAACGCTCCACAGCTATCTATTAGCGTTGAAGATAAGAAAAAGTAGTTGACATTAGTGTAATATTGTAGTATTATTATATTGTAGTATTTTAGAGCTTATCACTAGATTTATCAGTAGGTTCAGGACCTATTGTATAGAATCAACAGTGTTTGCTATATAACCCTATACTCAAAAAAAAAAAAAAAAAAAAAAAAAAAAAAAAAAAAAAAAAAAAAAAAAAAAAAATTCCGCAGAAAAAAAAATCCCTAGACTAGATAGCCTAGAGAATTTGGGGGGATACTGTAACAACTCCTGAACTAACTAGGACAGTAAATACTAGCTAGAATAAAAGTTACAACAAAAGAAACCATTGCAAGTCTTACGTAATTCAAATTTGCATGGGTAGATAGTCTGTAATGTTTACGGGAATAGTTAGAAGATTTCATTTTAAGAAGTAGCAATGGGAACAGAGAATAAAAACAGAGTTAAGAATAGAGAATGGATAATGCTGTATTTTGTGCAGATGTAATTTCTAAATCAGATAAATTTACGGATTCAGATTCTACAATAGATTTCGCTTTATCGTATTTTCTATCTATATCGGTAGTGATACAAATAATTATTCCAATTACAATATTATGTAATTTTTCGGGAACATCATTTTTAATCATTACTTCTTTTGATTTTTCGTTGATAATGTAATTGTGCATTGGTTTAGTTCCTGAAGTAGTTTTATTGTCTAAAGATGTATGTTGACTTATTAGCTTCTATTTCTACATAGTCATGCTGTAAATCATACCAAACATTTTCATAATCAATATTAGATTTAATAATATCGGGAATAGAATCCAAATCAAAATTCATTTCTATATAATCTATAGAAAATTCTTTTGTGTCAAATTCTCCATAATACATATCATTTAAACAATTAAAATAAGAATCTCCAAAATTAGCTATAAATTCCTCATGTAAAGATACAGAGTGTCCATCACACAAAGCATCTTCTAAACTTTCCATGTATTCAAATAAAGTTTCATCGCTGATATGTTCAGAATAAATACTATGTAAGTATTGACAATCAGGATAGAACCATTCGCTAGATACTGAAGTAATAACAAATTCTCTAGCTTTTTTCATTAGATTAGTAAATTCTTCTAAATCGTTAGAATTTTGAAAAATCTCGTAAACGTTAAACCATTTAAATTCATTTGTCTCATAATCTTGAATACAAATGGCAGGATAATCATCATGTAAACCTAATCCAATAGGTTTTGTTTTTGTTGTGGTTTGGGTGTCCATAATAAAAAAGTGTGTGATACTCCCTAATTTTACCATTTTTTAATAGATAATTCAATACTAGATTATTACTCTAATAACAACTAAAAAACCCTAAAAATTACCTAAAATTTGCCTTGATTCTACACTGTCTCACAAAGTAAAATTAAAAATCATTGATATAACTAGAGTTTCGCAAAGTAAGACTCATAACATTTTAAATTTTTAACGTGTATTTGTACCTTAAACAGTTTAAAATCATTCAAAAATACTACATTAAAAAAGCTCCTAATTAAAAATTTTAGGAGCTGTAAACTTTTTGGTTCTGGACTAACTTTTATTGTGGAGCATATTTATATAATTTTTTATTTTTAATTTCTCTAATTTTTGCTACATTTATTTTTATTTCTTTTATTCCATTTGGGATATTAGTATATTTAATTTTTCTTACTTGATTATTTTCTAACTTTAAATCTTCTCTTAAAATATCAGTTTTCTCTATTTTTAAATCTTCTATTTGATTTTTTAAAAATTCAATTTGAACTTTTTTATGTTCAATATTTTCATCAATAATATTTAGATCTTTAAAAATATTTCTAGTATCCATTAATTTATGATAATTTTTGTATTCCACTCTGTAATTACCATTTTGTTCTAACCATCTTTCTAAATCTGCAATATTGCAAATATATTCATCACATTCAAAATAAGGATCTTGAGATCTAATTTTTAATTCTTCATAATCATTCTCAAGTTTTTTTAATTGTTTCTTAGCAATTAATTTGTAATTTGTTTTAGTCATTGTAAATTTTGGATGAATGTACAATAGTATTCTAGTGTATATTGAACGAAATTTCAAACAATAAAAAACTCCTGACTTGTTAGATCAGGAGTAATAATTTTGAATGAAACTTTATCTAGTTAAAGCTAAACAATTTTTCTTAGCTAAATCTATTCTATTTCCGCAGTTTCCATTCATCAAAGATTCCATTCTAATTCTAGCTCCTTTTATATCATCTTTAACTCTTTGTTCACAATGAGTCTGTTGAAAGGTTAAAGCATTAAAGCAATTATATAAATTAGGAGCTACTTCAAAGTTTTGAGTTTCTTTAATAAAGTTAGCTTTAATATCTGCCCATTCTTTTGAAAGATCTTTATCAAAATCTTTTGATCTTTTTTCTTTTGTTTCTTTATCAACTACCGTTCCAGTTAATTTATCTTGTAACATATGCCTTGAAAGATTTTTTAAAACTTCTATAGAGTCTGCTCTATTATTGAATGAAACATTTTTCATAGCTTTAAACTCTTCTATAGAATTTGCTAAATCCTCTCTCTGATATGAAATAAATTCAGGTAGATTTTTAACATAATCATTTATTCCTTTTGAATGTTTGAAAACTAATTTATTTTTGGATCTATTTATTCTACCCATTTGATTAAAGCAAAATAATCTAAAATCAATAGAAACAACTTTGAATGAATACGAACCATCATAAGAATTTATGAAACATAAACGTCTTCTAATTGGATCATCTTTTGAAACTTCAATATCAGCATCTTTAACGCCACCTGATACAAAAATTCTAGCTCCATCATTCATAAGGCATATATTCTCAAGTGAGAGAATATCTTTGTTTCTTTCAAATACCTCATATATCGGTTCGTTATCTTGAGTTGCATAAGTTTTTGACATTACACTTAAATAGTTACCAGTTTTTGAGTCAACTATACATTTGTGATTAGGTAATTTAATATCATTACCAAAACTATTTTTAATGTATATATCGGTATCTACTGGTTGATTTAATGCTCCAGTTTTTTCAAATGCTTCTCTAATAGAGATACCAGTATTTTGAGCAATGGTATTTCCACAAAGATCTTCATTGCCTAGTCTTTTAAATCCATTTGGATTTTGATAGTGTTTCTCTACCATTAATTGTGATTCTGCACTATATACAGTATCTACTAAATTTGGTTGAAAATAATTCATGGGTGTTGAATAATTAAATTACTCTTATATATTAGTGTATTACTCTAATAAATACAAGTACTAATCCATACTATTTATTGAAATTAAAATTTTATCAATTAGCTTATCTGATCTATAAATTAAATTATCTGAAAATTGATTATTAGAATTATTAGAAATTTTTTGAAGAATAATTAAAATAAAAAATAAATCTTGAATAGAAATAGTTACATGACTATGTTTAAAAAATTTATGAATGTAAGATTTCATAATGAACGAAAATAATTAATGAACGAACCAACATTATCTAGTAAACAATGAATGTCAATAATGAACGAAAATTCTTAGAATTCTCAGTGAGAATTATGAATGAGAATTATGAATGTTGCATTATGAACGAAACTAAAGTAATATTGTACTGTTCTATATCATTCACCCATAATGAACGAAACTAATGAAAGAGACTTTAAAAAAGTACTCGAATCCATAAACTCTCTTGAGAGCAAAATCACAAATTTAGAAAATTTTGTCCGTGAGTCTTTAATTAAAATTCACACAATGAATAAAAATGATGTAATTCATCAACATAAAGTAAACCTTGATAATACAAAACACATAAGCGAGATAATAGATCTTATTTCTGCTCAAAGTGATTCAATCCAAAATATAAAAGGTAAACTTAGTGACTAAAGAAGAAGCCCAAGATTTTGTTTATAAGTGTCTGTTAGATAACGAATCCAAAGATATTAACGAAAGGCTATCCCGTAAACATATTACTGATATACTTTCTGAAGATTTTGAGATTCCTACTTCTACGGCTTATAGATACTATCAAGATTCCTTTAATCTATACAAATGGCAACAGGCTAAACCCGATCCAGATAAAAAGATTAAAGATAACAAAGATATCATTTTAGGTAATGTACTGGATACTGCTGAAGCTGCATTAGCTACAGGAGATACTGCTGGTTACTACAAAGGTATCGACTTATATTCAAAACTACTAACAAAATTTAAAAAAGCATGAAAAAATCGTTCCAATCAATAGTCAAAGTTGAATTTGCCTACAACAATTTTGAGGCCGATTCAATAGAAGATTACATAGACCATGTAAAAACACAATTTTCAGAAGAATTTAATATTGAATTATCTAATTCTGAAATCACTGAAATAGAGGAGATACTGTAATGGACTCCTTTTTACATAATCATCAATCTGCACTGGATAGCCAACGTGAAGATGATGCAATTAATGATTTAAAGGATGGGGGTATATATCCCGATCCAGATAATACAGAAGACGAAACACACTATCCTATGGAGACAGATTATGAGTAACAATTATTCTATTGAAGTGGAATACAAGCAACATACCACTTTCAAATACACAACTATAAAATCTCATTTACTAGAAGATGAGGAAATTTCTTTACTGTGGAAGATACTAGGTAGGATAGCTGACGATCCAAAAAATAGTGTTTTACCTTCTCAAGATGCTGAAGTTTTTATAGGGTTTATAGAATGATTAAAAAAGTTTTAGTAACTCTATTAGTTACAGTGGACACTGAAGACGAAGAAATTTGTCCTACTGGCGATCCACTGATTGAAAATGTTGTACTTAATAATATTGAAGATGGTTTTATTGATCCTGTAGAGGAAATATATACCTCGCATATATCTGATTATGTAGAACACTCAAAACGTATAGAAAAAAGAATCGAGGACTTGTACCATGACTAAAAAATGGCTAGTAACGATCCATCAAATCAATTACATAGAAGTTGAAGCTGACTTTGAAGATGAAGCTAGAGAAACTGCTGCCGATATGGAATGGGGTTCTCTGGGAGATGGCAAGTACGAAATGTATATGGAATCTGAAGAACTAGACGATAGCTAATTCTTTTAGTTGTTTGTGGTAACGATCCACTCTATCTAAGAATATACTTTCTGATCCTCTCATTTCTAATTCTGAGAGGATTTTTATTTGGGGTTTTCCACTTCTACGGGCTACTACAACTGCCCCATATTTTGCCTGTATTCCTGTGAGACTCTTGAGACCCAAACTGTACGCTCCAAGTTGATGACAGAATTGATTTATCATGTCGTCTGACCTAGCTTCTTTTGCGGTTTTCCAATCTACTATGAATGGCCCTTTTCCATCTATGTCCAATAAAGCGTCTGCTGTACCAGCAAATCCAAATCCTTCTTTGTAAACACTAAATTCGACTGCATGAATGGCCGTTACACGTTCCAATATGAATGATCGTAAACCTCTTGCGTAGCCTGACGCACTCCAGTTAACACGAGGTGCGGATTCGGCTGCTTTCTGGAGAGCCCATTGCGTAACTTTTTTCGGGCAACGTTCCAATCCATCATCACCTGTTCGCCATATACCTCGCTTATTTGCGTTTTGCCTGGAGAATTTGGCTGCCAGTTTGAGGATAAATTCTGCATTAGCGTGAGCCAGCCTTCCTCTTTCACAGGCAATATCACGTTCCATAGGAGAGTCAGGTCTTTGTAACCATTTTTCAAGAGCATCTTTTGTATGGGGTGCTGCGGTTTCTTTTAAAATATGTGTAACTGAGTGATATATGTTGTCGTTTCCGTCACGGTAGACTCTGTACGGTCCACTATTATCTTGAATTAAGTTCCACTTTCTTAGAGAGGCTAGTGCGTTTTGTTTGTCTAGCGTTCCCATAAGTGGATAATAAATACACGTTCCCATAATTACTATATAGCAAAATAAAAAAGAGTCAATAGCTAACGGGGCTTATACATACGAAACCTATCCAACGAAAAGTATGATGCCCGAATAGTTTGACTCTTATGAATGGCTGTTATTCAGCTTCTTTGAAAGGATCGCCACCATCTATCAGACGAGATAGATCAAATCCTTCATCTTGGGCTGCATCCCATGATTCGTCTACAGTTTTAGCCATAGCTTTTTTCTTTGGGGCAGCTTGCACAGTGTATCTTGTGTCTGTACCTTCTCCGTCACGAGATAAGTAGAAATCACATTCAGTCATTGAATCTTCATAATCCTCTAATTGGCTTATGTTATCCAGTGCTTGAGTAACTGTTTTTTGTGTCCATGAAAATACCTGTACACGTTCCATGTCGTAGTTATATACGGGAACTGCATGAGCTATCTTGCAAGTTTCTGGACCTTTGCCATCTCGTGTAAGTGATCTAACAAAGTCATCACCGAGTTTTACTGCAATGTCTTCTGGTGTTGGATCTTCTAAAAAACGGAATGGTCTACGCTTTTGGGGATCGTTAACATCATTGCCCCATAGTTCATAGAACATGAATGGCTCTTCTGCTAATAATGTAAAACGTACTTTTTGTCCGCTTTTGACACTTGATGGATTCAAGTAGTTGTCTTTTGAGCTACCTACTGAAGTAGCATCTTCTCTCGCTTTAGTTGAGATGAAAGGCATAATGCGTGTTGGCTATAAAAGCCTGAGTTGCCTTACTATTGTAGTACATAGACAAATCAATGTCAATGGTATATAATAAGAAAACCCTAAAGGGTGGAGTTCCTTCAGGGTTTCAACATATAGTCTACAGTAGGTATTGTAACACATGAATGGCAAAAATTTTATTCCTGAAATCCCTCTTAATTGGGTAACTTGTCCTATATACGCACAGGGGGTTCTACTTCCAAAACGTAATGAATCAAGCCCAGATAGAGTGTCAGACGGTAAAGTTCCTTATGGTAAAGCATGGAAACAGTCATTAACTGCTAACGATTCAGCTTTAATGATTGAAAGAGAGCCAGATAAATTTAAGGCTATTGGTATTTTTACAGGACAAAAGTCAGATGGTCTTGTGATATTTGACGTAGATAAGAACTTGGGTGCTATCGAAAAGAAGTGGGGAAAGGATCTTAAAAACGCTCCAAAGGTTACTTCTCTTAGGAAAAATGCTGCTAAATTCTTGTTTAAAGTACCAGATGATCTAGTAGGTGAAGTTGCGTCTATAAGTCAGACTGCTGCTGGACATGAAGGTTGGGAAGTTCTCTGGGGAGGCCAAGGGGTCATAGCAGGGGAATATTACAAGGAAGGTATAGGAAAGGGTGCATATAAGCTAAAAGGCGATCTATTTGACGTACCTGCTGCTCCTGAGTGGCTGTTATCTAGGATGAAGGATCAATATAAAAAGAACAATCAAGATGTTGATACTAAATATGTAGATAACAGATGGAGTAAACGTACCAAGGAAGAGAGGGTAGCTATTGTAAAAGGTTGCTTAAGTGTTATTGGATATAAAGGACCAAATAGTGAGGACTATTGGTGGGAAATAGGGGCAATGATAAACAATGAATTGCCTGGAATTGAAGGATTACATTTATGGACAGAGTGGTCTAAAAAAGATCCTGATTATGAACACTGTTGGGATGGTAGTGAAGATCCATGTGAAAGAAGATGGTATGGAACATGGAGAAATGATGGTGCGAGATACAATATGGCACATCTTATTGAGTTGGCAGATGAGGTCGATCCAGAGAGAAAAAGATTTAAGAATACTGGTTTAGATAAAATTATTGAAGATGTAAACTCTATACCTTTAAAACTTAGTCCAAATATATTAAATGGTTCGTCTTTGGTAGAGCAGGTTGATGAAGCAAAGGAAATATACAAAAACCCTGCATTTCTAGAGCAAGAGCTTAGAAGAATATCTAAGGAAAGTGGTTGTGGACTACAAGACGTTATAAGAATGTCTGATTCTCATAATGCTTTTGTACGAGATGGTGAAGGTAAGCCCGTTACACTAAGTAAACTTAAAACAGAGAGTATTGAGTATATTATTCCGGGAATACTAGCTAAACCTCTTACTTATTTAGTTCACGCAGATGGTGGAACAGGTAAGACTGCACTGTGTCAGACAGTAATTAAACATATATTGGAAGAAAAACCTATTGATGTTTATGGAGAAAAAGTTCCTGTAAAAAGAAAAAAGATTCTTTGGTTAAATGGAGATCAGAACGAAGCAATTATAAAAAATCAGTTTGAGCTTATGGGGATTAATCCTGACGATCCAAACTTAAGTATCAAGAACTCTTTTGATCTTGGATGGTATTCATGGTTTAAAGATACTCAAAATGCTGAGAAGTATGATTTAGTTGTGATAGATAGCTTGGATGGATGTAGTGTAAGTAATCCTGTAGATGAAAATAGAAGAGAATTTAGTAAGCCGTTGAAAGAGTTTGTAAAAAATAATGGTATTTCAGATAAGAAAGTTGGGTTTGAAGCCTGTTGCATAGTTGTGATACATCACAATACAAAAACAGGAAGTTTTAGAGGTAGTTCTAGTATTAGGGCAGCCGTAGATGAGACTTGGAATATGACGAGGATTCCATCTGCTGAACTACTAGAAAAATCTTTAACTGCTAATTCAAGATTAATCAATGTTGAAAAGTCTAGAGAGGGTAGAGAGGGTACAAAAATGATATTTGTTCTTAAGCAGGATTTTACATACGAGATAAAACATTACATAGAAGATATGTTGACTGACAATCCACATGAAAAGAAAAAGGTAGATGTTTTAAACTTTATTAGAAAAAGTGATAAACCTGTCTGTGTTAAAGATTTAATAGACGATCCAATAGGATTGGGTTTAAGTTCTTCTATACGAAAGAGAACCCTTAGATATATATTTCAATTATTAGAGAAGAATAAACTTATTCAAAGAGTAGATATTCCTGTAAATGTTAGTTCTAAGGGTGGAAGACCTGCTGTTTATTACGTTGCTCCTGTAGTTGGTAAAACTATCGTTCCATACACGAAGCGTGGAAATAGTGTGTTACAACCTAATAATAAAGTTATATCAATGGATTCGATTGACAAAAAAAATTGTCAAAACCCCGAAATTGTCAAAACCTATGAAGAGGGTAGTTTTGACACAAAGGAGGTTTTGCCAAAACAAATTGTCAATGAGACTCCTTCCCTTGGAACGAAAGAAGGTTTTGACACACGATCTTCCATGTATAAGGAAGATGAGGATGATAAATTTTGGAATACTGATAGTGGATTGGAGAAAATGACAAATATAGATGTAATAGAAGCTATAAATGAGTCAAAGTCTAATAATACTGACATTATAGACATTTAAGTAATATTGTATTAACCTAATTATCAGCTTTATAGAAAAACTAAAATGTCTAATTTAACCGCTTTTGAAGCTAACGATGATAATGATAATCTGTTCTTGCAAGCTCAAAAATCTTTACAAGAATCACAATTATCATTATTTAAAATAGTCAAAAAAATAAATAATGATAATAAGATTAGGGATAAAAAGATAGATAGTATGGCAGAGACTTTAAAATATTTACATGAAGATAACAGAACTTTAAAAGTCAATCAGGGTAGAGTAACTGCAAATTCTTTGGCTAAAATTTTAGGTTTAAAAACAGATACTCCAACTACTAAACCAATAGGAATTGAGTTAACAAATATATCATTAAAACTCGGAATACCTACTAAAAAGACTGATGCCGATACTAATGCAGTGTATTCTACAGTTAATACTTATCATCCTTTTGTAGCTAGAGTTTATATAGAACAAAATGGCTACCCTTTACCTCCTCAATTCCAATACATTAATAGACCGTGACTAGAAAAAGAATAGATGTGGTTATTTATCAGGTTCCAAAGTTTGAAGATAGCCCGTTAGCTACCGTGCGATTTACAGAATATGATGGACACGGTAAGGCATTAAAAGTTAATGAAATTGATTATTGGGATAAAGAATACTTTCATTGTCAGGTGTTAGAAGCTGTTGGTTGTGGACTAGATGTTGCGATTTGCACTCAAGAAAACATACGAATACTACAGAAAAAGTTAAATAGTTGGATTAATTAAGCTACTGTGCTACAGTAACAAAACATATTTATAGGTTCTTCCATGACCTCAACAATGACAAAACAAACCTATTCTGTATATTACGGAATACAAGAATTAAAAAGATTACAGACAGCACACAGTCTGGCTTTTGATACAGAAACTTTACAACTACAACCAGAAGAGGGCAAACTTAGGCTCATTCAGTTGGGTTGTTATTCATCACGAACCATAGTGGTGATTGATTGTTTTGAATTAGAAAAAAGTGATTGGAACTATTTGGAGGATTTCTTCAGTAGTACCAATAGATTTTGGTTAGCTCACAATGCTGTGTTTGATATAGCTTGGCTACAGGAACAAGGCATACATATAAATGGTTCTGTTAGATGCAGCATGATAGCCAGCAGACTATTGACCAATGGTATTCCACAGACTAAACACGGTCTGGATGCACTAGCTAAAAGACAGCTAAATATAGAAGTATCTAAAGAACAACAGAAATCTAATTGGAGTTTAGAAACACTGTCTAAGGAACAGCTTGAATATGCAGCAAAAGATATTGAAGTACTATTGGAGTTAGATCAAATACTAGACCAAAAAATAAGAAATGCACAGCTTAATAGAGCCTATAAATTGGAATGTAGGGCACTTCCAGCTATGGCCCAGATGTGGAGGATAGGGCTACCCTGGAATAGAGAAGAATTAGAACAATGTCGTACAGATTATGAGGATGACATTAAAGAACTGGGTAATGAATTTATCAGAGAACTTGATAATGACCTACCAGTTGGAAAAAAGTTACCTAGAAATGAGGATGGTTCGGTTAATCTACGTGCGAAAGACCAAGGTTCAGTAAGGTTAGGTACTAAACAGTATGCAGGATTCAATATAAAAAGCTCTAAACAACTACTAGAAAAGCTTGAATTAGTTCTTGGATATACTCCAGTCAATAAAGATGGTAAACCTAGTGTTGCGAAAGATGCTTTGAAGAGTTGTGCTGCTGATTCTCCTACGATCCAAACACTTATGACTTGGAAGCGTAGAGAAAAACGTAGACAGATGATTGAGAGTATCTTGGATAAAATGTCTGATGATGGATATGTAAGAGCTTCATATATGCAGTTAGGTGCAGATACAGGAAGAATGTCCAGTATCAAGCCTAATAATCAGCAGATTCCTAGAGATTCTGAGTTTAGACAATGTGTACAAGCTCCTGAAGGTTGGAAAATAGTTGATGCTGACTTTTCACAGATGGAATTACGGTTGGCTGCTGCACTGGCTAATGATAAAAATATGATTGCTGCCTTTAAACGTGGTGATGATTTACATGATTACACCGCACAGCAGATGGGTTGCGATAGACAGATAGCCAAGTCAGCAAACTTTGGTCTGTTGTATGGTGCAGGAGCAGAAGGTTTGCGTAACTACGCTGGTAGTAGTGGTGTGATTATGTCATCAGATGAAGCTGCCAAGGTTCGAGATAACTGGCTCAATACATATAGCGGTATAAAAAGCTGGCAACAGGAGATGAATTATCTGGTACGTTCCACAGAGGGAGATGAGTGGCCTGAGACTAGGATTCCTGTTTCCAATATGCGTAGGTTTCTTAAAGGTGATCTTAACCGTGTAACTGTTAGATGTAACACACCCATACAGGGTGCTGGTGCTGCAATATTAAAGTGTGCATTAGGAAACTTATGGACACAGGTTAAGGAAGCTGGTGAGAATAAAGTAAGGATTGCAGCAGCCGTTCACGATGAATTGCTTCTTTTAGTTAAGGAAGATATTGCAGATGAGTGGGCTCAAATTCTTAAAACTACAATGGAAAAAGCTGAAGCAAAATGGTTAGGTGAGATCCCTGCATTAGCTGAAGTATCTATTGGAAACAAGTGGAGTGAAGTTCATTGACCAGACAAGATCGTATAGATGCAGCCCAAAAACGCATCTTAGAATTAAAAACCTTAATTAAACACTGGAACAAAAAACAATGATTGGTATTTGTAAAAATGAAAACGGATGGTATATCTCCAAGCACAATAAACAGCTTGGAGTACAATACTACAAAACACTTATTGATGTAATGCCTGTAGCTTATGCAGAAGAATATAAGAACAGAACTAATGAGGGATCTGTACAAACAGATTCCTAACGCAACTTCAAAAGATTTGGCTAGTGCCATAGAATTTTTGAAGAAAGCTAGAGAAGTTCGTGTCGGCAAGACTAAACAGCGTAGTCAAGCAAGAAAAAACTATGTAAAAAAGCAGATTGAAAAAGCCGATTTGCCTTTTTGGTGGTAGAGTAGTACAAGAACAACATTGTAAATGGCTCTAAGACACGGAAACAAAAGTTATTATCAGGTTCTTATCGACCCAAACAGGGCTGAACTTATAGAAAAGTCAGCCGAAAAGAAGGGTATAAAAGGTACTGCCTGGGTTAGAGAGGTAGCTTATGAAGCCCTGGAACGTGAATTTCCTAGTTCTGAATATAAAATTGCTGAAGCTAAAGACGAATTAATGTGGCGAGAATCGGTCCAAAGACGTATTGATGGTAGAAAAGTAAAAGAATAATTACTTTGTATAGCGTTTTTTAGGTGTTTTATACTTCCAGTGCATTTGTAACTGCTCGATCCACCAGCTAACTCTATGCAGTCCTGTATGTTTTCTTGTAGGTGTTTTTATAGCAGATAATCTTGACTCTAATTCTATTACACGCATCATTGCAGTAGACAGCACAGCTTCAGCCCTTGCATGATTTTTCATAAGGTCTATGCAGAAGGCTTTTATTTGTTCTATATCTTCACAAGCCCAAACTTCTCTGCATCTCATTTCCACTGCCAGTTCTGTTTCGGGAGGCAGCTTACTACCAATCATTTTCATAAACCCGTCATCTTTCATGGCTACTGAAGAGTTGTGGTAGATCCTGGATACATTCTAGCTTCTATGAAGCTTACGGCTTGATCGTCTAGTGTATTGTCTGTTTGTTTAGCTATTGCTTTTAACAGATCCATTATTAACCTTTTCATTGCTTTTGATTTTATAAAAACAAGAAGGATAGGTTTAAAAATTTTTAGCATTTGCTTGTGTTATGTATCCCAAACATAACAAACATTATCGGTTTTGTCCTTCTAACCTGCTAACCGCTTGCGATAACTGGTTTAATCTGTTGTAAATATCTATTATGGTACGTTCTCTTCGATTACTCATGTTTGACAAAACCATAACAAATGCGGTAGCTCCTGCTCCTAGTAAAGCTGCCTGTACTTCTGTCATTTGCTTAAATTCCTAATTATGTCTAGTATGACTAATAAAACAAGTTATGG
>VMHT01147505.1_pt1 | contig 15750 bp, 11 predicted proteins | sample 4693611 | NCBI WGS metagenome assembly VMHT01 (sample SAMN12280063, study PRJNA550983) | marine metagenome | isolation source: seawater sampled from same location over 5 years 0.02-0.2 micron viral filtrate | place: USA: collected off the coast of southern California halfway between the port... ... | reverse complement strand
CCTTACAAGTTCGACACAATCAAAGAAGCGAAAGCGTTCATTGAACAATATAAACAACAACCTCATCTGGTCTTTGGTCTGGATAGGTTTGCATACACATATCTATCAGACACATATCCTAAGACAGTCAATTGGGATAGTGATAAAATCCTAACAGTTACAATTGATATCGAGACAAGAGCTGACGCTGGTTTCCCAGAGCCTGAGAAGGCAGAAGAAGAGATGCTTGCAATCACTATCAAAAACCAAACTACTAAAGAGATTATTCTCTGGGGTTTAGGTGAGTTCAAAAATGATAGAGATGATGTAACGTATATCAACTGTTCTAATGAGAATGAACTACTTGCAAAATTTATGAATTGGTGGTCTAAACACCAACCAGACGTTGTTACTGGTTGGAATACTGAATTCTTTGATATTCCCTACCTTATCAATCGTGTGACCAAGATTCTTGGTGAGGACAGAGCGAAAGAGTTTTCTCCTTGGGGTATCATCAATGCAAGAAAAGTTTGGAATCATGGTCGTGACCAACAAGTTTATGATATCATTGGTGTTGCAAATCTTGACTACTTACAATTATATCGCAAGTTTACATATTCTAATCAAGAGAGTTATGCACTTAATCATATTGCATTTGTCGAACTTGGTCAGAAGAAGAACGAAAACCCATATGAGACATTTCAAGATTGGTACACAAAAGATTATCAGTCTTTCCTAGAGTACAATATTGTTGACGTTGAACTTGTTGACCGTCTGGAAGACAAGATGAAATTACTTGAACTTTGTTTGACTATGGCCTATGAAGCGAAAGTTAACTATGAAGATGTATTCGGTCAAGTTAAGTATTGGGATGTTCTTATTCACAATTATCTCAAAGAGAAAAAGGTTGTCATCCCCCAAAAGTCTCATCAATCAAAGTCTGACAAGTATGAGGGTGCATATGTAAAAGACCCACAAGTTGGTCAACATAAATGGGTTATGTCTTTTGACTTAAACTCATTGTATCCACATTTGATTATGCAATACAATATGTCACCAGAGACTCTTGTTACTGGTAACTACCTAAAGTTGCCTGAAGACAAAACGTATGTCAATGAGATGTTGGGTGAAATCAAACTTGATATTCCAGACCATACAACTATTACACCAAACGGTGCATTATATCGTAAAGACAAACTTGGTTTTCTTCCAGAGATGATGCAAGAGATTTATGATGACCGTACCATTTACAAGAAGAAGATGTTGAAAGCGAAACAAGACTATGAAGATACAAAAGACCCACAGTATCTAAAGTATATCAGTCGTTACAACAACATTCAGATGGCACGAAAGATATCACTTAACTCAGCTTATGGTGCAATTGGTAATCAATACTTTCGTTATTATGACCTTGCAATTGCAGAAGGGATTACAACTGCTGGTCAGTTGTCTATTCGTTGGATTGAAAAGAAGATAAACCAATATCTAAACAAGTTACTTAAAACTAACAAAGACTATGTGATTGCATCTGACACGGATTCAATCTATGTCACATTCGACAAGTTGGTTGAACAAGTAAATCCAAAGAATCCTATTGACTTTCTTGACACGATTGCAAAAGAAAAGATTGAACCATTTATTGACAAGTCTTACAAACAACTTGCAGACTATACTCATGCATATGACCAAAAGATGCAAATGAAACGAGAAGTGATTGCAGACAAAGGTATTTGGACTGCAAAGAAAAGATACATCCTCAATGCATGGGATGTTGAAGGTGTTCGTTATCAAGAACCACAACTCAAGATTATGGGTATCGAAGCTGTCAAGTCATCTACGCCTGCACCATGCAGACAAAAGATTAAAGAAGCACTAAAGATTATCATGTCTGGTTCAGAGAAAGAACTGAATGATTTCTTGATTGCGTTTCGTAGAGAGTTTGAAAGTCTTCCACCAGAAGAGATTGCATATCCTCGTTCTGTCAACGGTGTTCGTAAGTTTTACTCTGATAGTTCAATTTACAAGAAAGGCACGCCTATGCATATCAAAGGAAGCCTTGTTTACAATCACATGATTAAAGAACGTAAACTTACACGAAAGTATGGACTTATTCAGAATGGAGACAAAATCAAGTATCTTGAATTACGTCAACCTAATCCACTTGGTTGTAATGTAATATCTTTTCCATCACAACTACCGAAAGAACTTGACATTTTGAAGTATGTAGACTATGATGTATCATATATGAAAAGTTTCATTGACCCACTTTCATTTATTACCAACAATATTGGTTGGAAGATTGATAGGTCATTTGGAACACAAACTACCCTAGAGGACTTTTTTAATTGAACCAAGATTTATACGATTTACTAAAAAGATGTACAGACCATACTGGTCTTCCAGTTATGCAAAAAGAACTGTTCTTAAATACTACAGAGAAATATGGTAAAGAAGAGTTTCGTAAAACACTTGCAGAATTTATTACAAATGAAAAACCACCCTATCCACTTAAAGAGTTTAATATGGAGAAGGTGGTTGATAACTTTCGTAAACTACAAAAAGCAGACTTTACAGATTATTTAAGTACACCAGATAATATCATGGAAAAGTATGATGATTACAAATATTCATACAAAGAATATGGTTTGGGTTTAATTGATTGTCCTTCTACATTCAACTATTGTTCTGATGCATTTATGAATGACCTAAGAATGAACTGTGGTTCTTATGGTTTTAAATCACCAGTGCAAAGATGGAATGATGGAGATAATATTTGGGGTGCTTTCGGCCCTATCTGGAGAGGCGTTAATGATAAACAAGAGTTAGCGCCTGATACTTATACAATGTCATTTAGACTTGGTACTTACATTGCAACACAGTTCAAACCTATTGTTGCGAAAACAATCTATGAAATGTCAGATGCAAAAACTGTACTTGATACTTCTATGGGTTGGGGTGATAGATTGACTGCGTTCTACGCCTCTAACGCAACTCATTACATTGGTTGTGACCCAAATCCAAATACATTCAAACGATATAAAAAGATGATTGAGTTCTGGGATAAACTTACTGGTGGTAAGAAAACTACACAGATATACAATTGTGGTGCAGAAGATTTACCTTGGGATGAGATTAAGAATGTAGATTGTGCATTTACTAGTCCACCATATTTTTCTACAGAAAGATATAATGAAGGTGGTGAGAAAGAAGAATTACAATCATGGTTCAAGTTTAATGAATACGAATCATGGAGAGATAATTTTTATTTACCAGTTTCGCAGAAAACACTTGACTCTCTGAGTGAATCTGGTATAATGATGATTAATATATTAGACCCAAAGATTAAAGGTAAACGATATCGTTCTGGTGATGAATTAGTTGATATGTTACGTCCACACTTTATGGGTCAAGTTGGTATGAGGATTATGCAAAGGCCTCAAGGTGCATCTGTATTTAAAGATGCAGATGGTAACTTTGATAAGGAAGCGATGGATGAGTTTATGAATCGAATATATATTGAGAACGTATGGTATTTTAGTAAAGATAAAAACAAAGATATCTTTAGACATATCAAACGTAATACCTTGGAGAACTTTTTTACATGATGGAATATGATGAAGGTCTAACTCCAGTTGAAGAGTATGATGGAATCTTTTACAAAAGAGATGACTTATATGCACCCTATGGTGAGAACTTTGTAACTGGTGGTAAAATTAGACAATGTAGAGATTTGATAAAAACAAATCTTGATTATATTAGAGAAGAATGTGGTAGCACTATTTCTACTGCAAGTTCTATTCACTCACCACAAGCAGTTATCGTATCTAAAGTCGCAGAAGAGTTTGGTCTGAAATCTATTATTGGTTTTGGTAACACAACTGTAGAAAGAGCACTTAAACATAAAGCGATGAAAATGTGTGCAGACATTGGTTCTGAAATGGTTGTACTAAGTGAATCACAAGGTTTCAATAATGTTCTCTATGCAAACTTAAATAAACTTGCAGAGAAAAGACCAATGTTTAAAGTTTTATTTGGATATGCAGCTCAACGATATCGTTCATCAATTATCGGTAGGATTGCAGAACAAATAGAAAATGTAGATTGTGACACTTTATATGTTCCTCTTGGAAGTGGTATGACATTTACTGGTGTAATGGAAGGTGTACGTTTATTCCAAAAACAATTTAAAGTAGTTGCACTACAACCATTTGGATTTGATAGACGAAAAGATATACACAAAAATTTAGAGGGTGCAGTTTGGGAATATCAATATTCATATCATACTGGAAAATACCCTTATAATAAATTATTAAAAAAGAATGTTGGATTTGAATTAGACATGATTTATGAATCTAAATCTTTTGAGATGATGGAACAAATGATAAATAAAGATGAGAAATCTTGTTTCTGGTGTATCGGAAACAGTAATTATATAAGATAGGAGAAGTGAAATGGATGATGATTTACTCAAAGATTATCAAGAGTTCGTTGATGAAGTATCAAGTGATGCAACTAAAAACATTGATGATTTTGGTGATGCAATTGATGTGATGGACGAACAAGGTGTAGAACCAACTAGATTGATGACTGCGTGTATTGGTTTATCTGGTGAGGTTGGTGAATTCAACGACATAGCGAAGAAATGTTTCTTCCAAGGAAAAGAGATGGATGAAGATACAGTAATTCATCTCAAGAAAGAACTCGGCGATGTGATGTGGTATGTTGCACAAGGTTGTATCGCACTGGGTACTGATATTGAAGAATTGATAGATATTAATACAGCGAAACTAAAAGATAGATATCCAAATGGATTTGATGGGTTTCGTTCTGACAACAGAGATGAGGATGATATATGATAGATTTTTTGAAAGATATCGCTAAACAAGCAGGAAATGAATATGCTAGTTTAGTTTCAGATGGTGTAGAAGCAGGAGATGTAGACAGTTTTATTGACTCTGGTTCTTATATTTTTAATGCACTACTAAGTGGTAGTATTCATGGTGGTCTTCCATCAAATAAAATTACTGCAATCGCTGGTGAAAGTGCAACTGGTAAAACATTTTTTGTTATGGGTATGGTAAAAAACTTTCTGGATAGTAACCCAGATGCTGGTGTTATTTACTTTGAATCAGAAAGTGCAATCACTAAACAAATGGTGATTGATAGGGGTATTGACCCCAAACGTATGGTAATGTTTCCAGTAACTACTGTACAAGAATTTAGAACACAAGCGATTAAAGTTCTTGATAAATATCTAGAACAGAATGAAGCAGATAGAAAACCTATCATGTTATGTCTAGATTCACTTGGTATGTTGTCTACAACTAAAGAAGTAGAAGATACTGCTGATGGTAAAGAAACTAGAGATATGACAAGAGCACAAGTTCTCAAAGCTGCATTTAGAGTATTGACTTTGAAACTTGGTCGTGCAAAAGTTCCTATGGTTGTAACAAACCATACATATGATGTAGTAGGTTCTATGTTTCCGACAAAAGAAATGGGTGGTGGTTCTGGTCTTAAATATGCAGCCTCATCTATTGTCTATCTTTCAAAAAAGAAAGAGAAAGATGGTACAGAAGTAATTGGTAATATTGTACATTGTAAAAACCATAAATCAAGAATGACCATAGAAAATAAAATGGTTGATGTTCGTCTGACATACGATAAAGGACTTGATAGATATTATGGATTACTTGACCTTGCACTCAAGTATAATATATTCAAATCAGTATCCACTCGTATCGAATTACCAGATGGTTCTAAAACTTTTGGTAAGACTATTAATAATAATCCAGAAAAATATTTTACTGAGGATATTATGAAACAATTAGACGAATGTGCAGAGAAAGAATTTAAATATGGAAATATCGAAGAAATACAAGTACGTTCAGAATAAATCTGCACAGTGGCAAGGTATAGGTCTTACCAAAGAAGCAGGATTATACCAAGGAGTTATTTACCGATATGGAAAAGTAACTCCAGTTGAAGAGGAAGATAAATTAAGATTAAAGTTTGACTGGCAAATATTAGACTCTAATGGGTTAGGAAAAGAACATTTCGGTGATGATTTTTTTGACTTGATTGGTGAGATACTTTATGATATAATGGATAAACAATTAGAAGATGGAAGTTTGCAATATGTTAACACAGACGATAGAAAGAACAACACTATCACACTTAATACACAATGAAAACTATTGTAGAAAAGTTCTCCCATTTATAAAATCGGAATACTTTTCTAATAGAAGTGAAAGGGTAGTATTTGAAGAAATCAATAAGTTTCTTGAAAAATATAATTCACTACCTACAAAAGAAACACTCACAATCGGAATTGATAATCGTAAAGATATTAATGATGATGAGTATAAAAAGATTGTTGAGGTCATTACTTCACTTGATAAAACTGAAGTAGACTTACAATGGTTACATGACGAAACAGAAAAGTTCTGTAAAGATAAAGCGATATATAATGCAGTTCTTGATGGTATCAAGATTATTGATGGTAAAGACAAAGATAGAACACCAGAAGCAATACCATCTATATTATCAGAAGCACTTGGTGTTGCATTTGACTTGTCTGTTGGTCATGACTATGTTGAAGATGGTTTAGAGAGATATGAATTTTATCACAAGAAAGAAGAAAAGGTACAATTTGATTTAGACTATTTCAATAAGATTACGAAAGGTGGGTTACCACAAAAAACTTTGAACATTGCACTTGCTGGTACTGGGGTAGGTAAATCACTATTCATGTGTCATATGGCTGCATCCACACTTATGCAAGGTAAGAATGTTCTATATATTACATTAGAGATGGCAGAGGAACGTATTGCAGAACGAATAGATGCTAATCTAATGAACGTAACTATAGATGATTTACATACACTCCCTAAAAAGATGTTTGAGAATTATCTAACTAAAATACAAAAGAAGACAAATGGTAAATTGATTGTCAAAGAATACCCAACTGCATCTGCTCACGTTGGAAACTTTAGAAGTCTAATTAAGGAACTCGCACTCAAGAGGAGTTTCAAACCAGATATTATATTCATTGATTATTTGAATATTTGTGCGTCATCTAGATTCAAGGGGAACGCAAATGTCGGTTCGTACTTTTATATTAAAGCGATTGCAGAAGAACTTAGGGGTCTTGCCGTTGAAACTAATGTTCCGATTATGTCAGCGACACAAACTACTAGAAGTGGATTTGTCTCAAGCGACATTGGGTTGGAAGATACGTCAGAAAGTTTTGGTTTACCAGCTACGGCTGACCTTATGTTTGCTCTCATATCTACCGAAGAACTAGAAGACTTAAATCAGATATGTGTCAAACAATTGAAGAATCGTTATAATGACCCAACTATAAATAAAAGATTTATATTAGGTATTGATAGAGCGAAAATGAGATTGTATGATGTTGAACAAGAAGCACAAAGGGATGTAATAGACTCTGGACAAAAAGATGAAGTGGTATTCGACAATACACCATTTGCTGGAAAGACTAGCAAATATGAGAAGTTCTCCGACATCAAGGTATAGTAAGGCCTATAAAGTGAAATATTACTACGACATCAATCCAGACACCCAGAAATGGGAAGTGATTGAACTACCATCTAACAATGTTATCAGAACATATAATTTTAAAGAAGATGCATCTGATTTATCCTCCGAACTAAATGCAATTAAACCATTTGGTGATTTCGGTTTCCCAAATTTCTTATCACATAAATAACTATATTAAATATATGGAGTATTTGGATGTTAGGATTTAAAAGTTTTCTCGTAGAAGCATCTATGGATAAAACCCAACTTCTTAAAAGAGATAACATTAATATATTAAAAACTGCAATAGAAAAAGGCACTCCTTTGGAAACTACCAAAGGTTTAACTCCTCTTACTTTTATTAATGATGTAGACAAAGTTGCTTTTGAAAGTGGTGACTTGGATACTGCATTTTATTTCAATAGAAAATTTAAAAAGGTATTTCGTACACAAGAAGGTGAAGAGATTACACTAAAAGATGTTACGAAAACATCTATGTTTGGTGGTGGTCGTGGTTCTGGTGGAGGTGCAGAAAATACTGACATAACAGAATGTATGCAGTGTGTTTACTGTTCAGAAATGCAAAGTGGTGTAAAACCAGAAGATATAGACTTCAAAGCATTAAAATCCAAAGACTTTGAAATAGACACACAATTAACCAAAATAGAAGCTGCATTAGATGACTCATGGATTGAATCATCTATATTGATTGCAGATATGATGCGAAAGAAAATGAAAGGTAAATTTACTTTCCATAAAGGTTCACCTTTTGTTAAAGATTTAGAAGGTAGGTGGAAAACACTTAATAAAAATGAGAAAGCATTTTCAAATATTAACAAATGGAATCCAGCAGATATATGGGCAGTAAAGAAAGGTTTCACTCCAAACTTTTCACAATATGAAACTCTTGGTGAGTTTAATAACTATTTCAAAGAAATGTATGATGCACAGAATTTAATGGGTATATCACTCAAAAAAGCAAAAGGTTCTGTTCCGTATGGTGAATATAATACTAGTGGATTTATTCGTAGACCAGTTACATTTGGTGGTTATACTTTATATACTAGAGACTTTTTTAATTCAAAAGATATGTATTTTCAAATGAAGGGTGCTGGAAATATTCAACTTAGAACATTTGGTAACTTTCAATTTCAAGGTGAGATAAAAGGAAGAACTGCATCTGCCGGAAAAATAGGTGGAGGAATAATTCTTGCAATATTAGAAAAGGTAACTGGTATTACAAATAAACTATCTGCGAGACAAGTTAAAGCACTTGCAACTAAACCATCACCACAATTTTTACAAGAATTCTATGAATTATATCTTTCATTAGAAACCAAGAAAAAGATAGAACAAGAAGAATTTAATAAATTACTTGACAAAGAGAAACCAGATTTCTTATACTCAAAATACTGGGCGATGTTTATTGTTTCAAGTATGATTAATAGTAGAAAGGAAAATGAGGTAACAGATGCAATCGCTGGGTATGCAGCTTCACAATCTGATTTATCTGGGCCTTATGCAAAGTATGGTGATTAATGTTTAATTTATTCGAAAGTAAAGCAGGAAAAAACCTACACCTAGAACATATCGAAGATGAGATATTAAACTTTGGTGTGCCTGGAGGTAGAGCTGCAATCAACTTTGTTCGTTCCCTAAGAGATATGCTTGCTGGAGAAGCAAGGTCTTCAGTCAACATGACAGTCAAGTGGGATGGTGCGCCTGCAATATTTGCTGGTGAAGACCCAAGCGATGGTAAGTTTTTTGTTGCAAAGAAATCAGTATTCAATGAAAAACCATTATTGTATAAAAGTGTAAAAGAGATTACAGATGCAACTGAACTAAGTGGTACTTTAAAATCAAAGTTCATAACTTCATTTACAGAGTTTTCAAAACTTGGTATTAAAGGTGTTCTTCAAGGTGACTTGATGTTTACCTCTGAAGATAAGAGTACAGAAAAGATTGATGGTAAATCTTTTATTACATTTCAACCAAATACAATCGTGTATGCAGTAGACCCTACATCTGATATTGGTAAAAGTATTAATAGTGCAAAGATTGGTATTGTATGGCACACAACATATAAAGGTTCTACATTACAAGATATGAAAGCGTCATTTGGTGCAAGTATCTCTGGACTTACAAAATCAAAAACAGTATGGATGGATGATGCAACTTATAAGGATGTATCTGGTCGTGCAACTATGACTAGTGGAGAAACTGCTGATGTGACTGCATCACTATCAGAAGCAGGAAAAACATTTCAAAGAATCAATGCAGTTAGACTAAAGAAATTTCTGAACTTACAGGATTCTCTTACAGGTAAATTAGCTGGTGCATCACTCAAGACATACAACAATACGAAAGTTCGTGTTGGTCAAAAGATTACAGACCCTAAAGGACACGCAAATGGTTACGTTATTCATGTTGAGAATCATTTTCAAAAAGAGATTGATAAACTTAAAACGGATAAATCTAAAGATGTTCTCAAAACAAAGATGACTGAATATGTTCGTGAGTTCAAAAAAGACTTAGGTAATCTACAACAAGTGATTACATTTCAATCACATTTAGTAGATGCAAAGATGAAAATCGTTAAGAAACTAAATAGTGTCAAAGGTTTAACCGATACCTTTATCAAGACTAGTAATGGATTTAAAGTGGTTAACCCAGAGGGTTATGTTGCAATTGATAGGGTGTCTGGTGATGCTGTGAAGTTAGTCGATAGAATGGAATTTAGTTTTAATAACTTTACTGCAATTAAGGCATGGGATAAATGAAAACTTTAAATGAATTATATATCACCATTCAAGAAGGTGAAGTAGAAGAGAAGATGAATCCTGCTAAGGCTATGCAGTTGCGTAGAGCGATGGGTAGGAGAATGAAACTTCTCGCAAAGAAATCTTCCACAAAAATGAAAAAGAAAAGGTCTAGACTTAGAAAGAGGTCTTCTGACCAACTGATGAAATCAGCCGCAAGACAGGCGAAGATGATGGTTATTAAGAGGTCATTGGGTGCAAATGTAAAGTATAATGAACTACCATTACAAAAAAGAATACAGATAGACCAAAAGATAGTTGCAAGAAAAGCTGCAGTCATCCAGAAAATTTCAAAGAAATTACTTAGAGGTTTGAAAGCTGGTGAGTCCGAAAGAATACGAAAGAATAAACTTGCACAAGCAGATGCAGTAGGGGATTGATATGAAAACAATGTTGCAATTACAAGAACAACCTAAAAAAGTTGCATTTACTTTTGGTAGATTCAATCCACCAACTACTGGACATGAAAAGTTAATTCAAAAACTTGCAAGTCAAGGTGGTGAGATTATGGTATTTCCATCACATTCTCAAGACCCAAAGAAGAATCCTTTACCACATCCCAGAAAAATTGCATATATGAAGAAGATGTTTCCTCGTTACTCAAAGAGTATTATGACGAGTAAAGCACGAAACGTCTTTGAAATATCTACTGACCTTTACAATAAAGGATATACAGATATCACAATGGTTGTTGGTTCTGATAGAGTAAAAGAGTTTGATGCACTTCTTAAAAAGTATAATGGAGTAAAAGGAACACATGGTTTCTATGACTTTGATTCTATTAGTGTTGTATCTGCTGGAGAACGTGACCCAGATGCAGAAGGTGTCGAAGGTATGTCTGCATCAAAGATGAGAGCAGCTGCAGTTGCAAATGATTTTGATTCTTTTGAAATGGGATTACCCAGAGGTTTCAGAGATGGTAAGAAACTATTTGATGATATTCGTAAAGCGATGAAAGTCAATGAAACAAACTGGTCAACCGAAGAGATACTAAGAGATTTATATATTCGTGGGGAAGTCTTTAATATAAATGAGGAAGTACAAACCACAGACGGATTTGTTGGTAAGATTGTTCGCAAAGGAACGAACTATGTTGTTCTGGAAACAAATGGTGAGTTCAAGAAATCATGGATTACTGATTTGATTGAAGCGAAGAAGATTACCAAAACCAAACAAGCAAAAGGTGATGTCGGAGATGTAAAGGGAACACAACCAGCAAAGTATTACTCAAAAGATGCAGAGGGTGATGCAATGACAAAAGATACTAAAGTTGCTCGTGCAAAGTATTTTGCAAAGGGTGGTTCTAGAGGAGATGCGCCTGGAGATATAGACCCAAAAACTGGTGAAAGACAAAAGACCAAACCATCTCAGTATACCAAAAAATTTAAACAGATGTATGGTGAACAAGAGAAAGAACCAGCAAAGTCTGACGCACAGAAAGATAGAGAAGAATTCAAGAAACTGCAAAGGGATAAGAAAGTTGCACAACTACAATATCGCATGGCGAAAGATGCAGAGTTGGTTGCACGACTTTCACAACAAGAAAAATATGATAGTGATAAGTTTTTTGGTGGGAAAGGAACACCAGAACAGAGAGCACAACTCCTTAAACTTCAAACTAAAGCATTGAAAACTTTTCCTAGTTCACCTAAACAAAAAGAAATTAAAAAAGAAATAGATGCATTACGAAAAAAAATGGGAATGAAAGTTTCAGAAAGAAAACTTACTGACGCAGAAAAAGATAAAATGAAGAAGTATGAAAAAGATATTGACATCAAGGATTTTATTGATAGATATGGTGAAGAAGAAGGTAAGTCAATCTACTATGCAACTATAACTAAAATGGCTAAGGGTGAAGGTCTTTGGGATAATATCAGAAAGAAGAAAGCAAGAATTGCAAGGGGTTCTGGTGAACGCATGAGAAAGAAAGGTGAGAAGGGAGCACCTACTGCACAACAAATTAAAAGAGCACAAGAACAAGTTGACGAAGGTATAAAAATGCCTGATTATGGAAAACAACTAAAACAAGATGCGTTAAAGTTAGGTATGAAAGTCAATTTTCAACCATCTGGATATTTTCTTCTAGTGGGTAAAGGTAGTGATGATTTCAAACACCATCAGAAGATTGCAAAGAAGTTAGGTATGACAGCAACTGAATATAATAAAACTGCAAGTGGTGGTTCAAGAACGGAAATAAGAAAAGAATCTGTAAATGAGATGACTGGATTTAATGTTCCAGAACTCATTAAGACTACTATTCATAGATTGACTCATCCAAAAGGGTATAAAGATATAGTAACAAAATATACTCAAGCAGTCGCAAAAGAAAAAGAAAAGTCTGGACACCAAGATAGTAATGGTGCAGTTTTAGCAAGAGTTGCAACCCAGTTTGGTATGGATAGAATTAAACCTTTACAAATGTATATTAATAAATTAGTGCGAAAAGGTCAACTCCCACAGATGTTAGCTGCAGAACTAGAAAAAGAGGGTGACTATAAACAAACTGAACTTGATAATCAATTGACACATTCAAATGAATCTTATGAAATAGGTAAAGATTATGCACAACACACATTTAAGGTTGACCCATACTCTGCACCAGAGAACGAATCTAAAGGTTTCTTCTCTAAATCTAAATCTCCATCAAGTAAAGGTAAAACACTACTCAGAACAGTAAAATCAGATTTAGAAAAGACATTAAAAGGTATTGACCACAAACTAGAACCAGATAGTTCTGGTAATAGAATTGTTATAACTGTTGATAAATCAGATGTTGATAAAGTTAAAAAGATGGTGGGTATGCCTAACTTAACAAAAGTTGTATCAGAAGAATTGTTAGATGAAAAGATTGCTGGTCTTGTAAACAAATCAGAGAAAACTGGTGTTCCATATGGTATTCTAAAGAAGAGTTATGATAGAGGTATGGCTGCATGGAAGGGTGGACACAGACCAGGCGCTACTCAACAACAATGGGCGTTTGCAAGAGTGAACTCCATGTTAACTGGTGGTAAAGCAGACCCAGACCTTCAAGCACAAATCAAAAAAGGTGGGTATAAAAAGAAGAAGAAAGCGAAAAAAGAAGACGTTACAGAATGGTATCATAATGAAGATACCCATAAGATGTACGAAGAGAGATATGGTCTTGAGTGGAAAAATAAACTAAATATAACATACGAAACGATGTTATCAAAACTTTCTGAAGGATTATATGACCTTGTTATTACAGAAGCGGAATACCAAGGTAGAAAAGTAAAACTTAATGACCCTTTTAGATTACCAAGTGGAAGTAATAAAAAGTTTGGTGTGTATGTAATTAACGATAAGGGTAACGTAGTAAAAGTTACATTTGGTGACCCTAACATGGGTATCAATCGTGATGACCCAGAAGCAAGAAAGAATTTTCGTGCAAGACATCAATGTGACACTAACCCAGGCCCAAAGTATAAAGCAAGATATTGGAGTTGTTACCAATGGAGAGCTGGTGCGAAAGTAGATAACTAAGGAAACTATTATGACTAGATATGCAAAAACAATGTCAGATGCATTTAGAGAAGTGCAAGAGGCAACATTAAATGTTAAGTCCAAGTACTCTAAGGATAATAAAGTATCTAAAAAAGAAATACAGAGTATGGAAAACGATAACGAACATGGAGAGGTTGCACTCGCACTCGCACAATCTTTTGGTACTCCCAGAGAAGTTACAAAGGTCAGATACATCAATAAGATGCACAAAGCAAGAGGTGAGATTATACAGAGTGACCAAAAAGAAAGAGATGCAATTATTCGTAAATATTACAAGATGGCAGAAGAAGTTGAAATTCAAGAAGATGGACATGATGATGTTGCATCTGCAATAAGACAATGTAAGACTGTTACAGAAGATGCGATGCAGATATTACAAAAACTACAAACTATGAGTCCAGAGGGAACACTACCGACTTGGTGGTCAAACAAACTTGCAATCGCATCAAATAGTATGAATAAGATTAGGGATTATCTTTTAGTACCATCTGTTACAGAGGGTTTAGAACTACATGAAAAAGCTGGTGATGAGAATGATATGAAGAAGTTAGTTGGTGAGTTACAGAACGCATCAAAGATGCACCTCGCACAATCCAAGAGAGTAAAAGCTCATGTTGACATGATGAAAGCAGGAAACCTAAAAGGAACTCTAGAACTTGTAAAAATAGTGAGAGAATTAGAAAATGCCTCAGAGGCACATCTAAGACAATCAAAAGCACTTGTAAATCATATGGAAAAAATGAATGAGTCTGTAATTAAAGAACAACCAGAACATGAGATAAAAGTAGGTGATTATACTACTAAACATTTTCATATGTGTGGGTCTGCACAAAAGGTAATGAAGAAACACGCAGATAAAGAAGGTGCAGAAGAACTTGCAAAATTGCAAGATAAGTTTTACGAAATAGAAATGATGGCGATGAACGCTGGAAAACCAACTGACGAACAAATATCCCAAACAAAAAGTCTGTATGACCAGATTATGAAAAAGGCAGAAGACATGGGTATCGCAGATGAAGTAGGAGATTACATGAAAATGCATATGGACTCAATGGAAAAGGGTGACCCAGAACTAGGTTTTGGTAGAACCGATAAAGATGATGGAAAACAATCAGTTGATGAAGCAAAACTAAACATCAAGAAGATTCATAAAGCAGTTGATGATGGTAAATCTATGGATGTTATTGTTGGTATGTTTGCAGACAAAAGAACTACTAATACAGATGAAATTCGCAAGATAGTCAAAGATTATAAATTTAAGAAACGTATGAGAGAAGAAGTTGAACTTGACGAAAAGTATGATTTGTATCATAAGTCTTTTTCAGATGCAATGCAACACGCATATGATTATGCAAAGAAGAAGTTAGGTATTACAGTAGACCCAAAAGAGATTGACAGTAAAGTCGCAACTGGCCCAAGAAAACCATCTGAGGGTAAAACTAATAAGTACAGACTCAAGGGTAAAGGTGGAAACCTACAAATCCAAGTTTACAATAAGGGTGGTTCAAAACCATTTGAATTGAATATGTACAAAGAGGAGAATGAAATGAACGAGAAGAAAAAATTGAAGCCTGGTGCTAAATTTGATTTCCAATTATTTGACCCAGAAGACTCGCCTGGTTCAGACAAAGCAAATGATGATATGAACAAAGAGATACAAAAAGCAGTTAGAATGAAAGACAAAGAAACTGCAAGACAGTACATGATGAAAGTTCAAAAGAAACACTCCAAACATGGTGCAACAGATACAGAACCAAGAGAAGTAATCAACCAAATTCTTGATGCAATCTTTGAAGCGAAAGAAAAGTTTCATGAGGGTTACGAGAGTGAAGTTAAAAAGGTTCTAGATGATAAAGGTATTGATGGGTATTTTAAGAATGGTAAATTG
>VMHT01066028.1_pt1 | contig 15753 bp, 11 predicted proteins | sample 4693611 | NCBI WGS metagenome assembly VMHT01 (sample SAMN12280063, study PRJNA550983) | marine metagenome | isolation source: seawater sampled from same location over 5 years 0.02-0.2 micron viral filtrate | place: USA: collected off the coast of southern California halfway between the port... ... | reverse complement strand
ATAAACCCTTTCTTTATAACAATAGCAAGTACAAGACAAGGGACCGCAAACATAAGAATAGTTTTTACTAAATCAGTTTGGGCGCGGTATTTTTGACTATAGTAAGTATTTATTTCAACCATTCTCATTTTCTGATTTTTGTTATTACTAAGTGCTCCGAGTGAAGCTTTGGCTGCATTGAGTTGACCCTCGACGACACCTGTCACTGTCATTTGGTCTACTAAATCAATTCTAGATTGAGCCACCCTACCCTGCATACCTTTATACATATCTTCAAGTTGACCAAACATAGTGCTTCTCATTTGTGATAGACTATTAATTCTATGAACGATTTTGTCTTGTTCAGCTGTATTAGATGGGTCATTTGCTGATAATTTTTCTAGCGCATTAAACAACTTTTGTTCCATTTTTTGTAACTGCTGAATATTCATTAAGGTATTTTTTTGTAGTTCAGCAGTATCTACATTTGTAGCGTCAGATAAATCTGAAGTATTCATTATATATATATATCATAATAGATAAATATATATTTCATTGTATAAATTAGTTAGTTGCTTTAATGGCAGCGACAACACCTAAAGCAGCAAGACCAGTGAATGCTAAATACTGATAATTATTACTAATCATTTCTGTTTCACTAGAACTTGCCATAGCATTTACTTGTTGAAAGTTATCTTGTTGGACTTCAATCTCGTGTTTTACACCCGTATAATCTCCTATTGCTTGTTGGTATTTTTCTAGTTGACTAATTAATTTTTCTGCTAATGCACTATTTTTTTGTTTCAAATTAGAAGCATGCATTTTAACAGTTTTTGCAACCTCCATTAGTTTCTGCTGTTTTTCTTTTACAATATCTCTCTGTTGTTTAGTTATAGAACGTAAATTACACGCAGATGTTGGCGTCATATCTGCTCCATCAGGCATTTGTTCATAAACATCTTGATATATAACAGTACTGTTTTTAGAACATGAATTATCTGAATTAATTTTCATGCCTCTAACATACATTTCAGACATATTGTCAAGTCTACGAATTAAATCGCTAGGAAACATATCACTGCTTTTCAGACTGCATGATTTTTCTTGCTGATTAAATACAAACCCCCAACACTTATCGTTTATATTACAACTATTTTGGCAATCAGAAGCATTACTTGCACTTACATTACCTATTTCATGTCTATCATCTTGACTGAAATTACCTACATATGTATACTGGTTGTCTAGTCCAGTAACCATATTTTTGGGTATAATTTTCTTGTTAAGATTAAAATCAATATATAGGTCTTTACCTTGAGCTCCGATTGATTGTTGTTTACCATCAAAGTTTAATATTTTGTAAACTGCAATAGTTCCACCTAGAAAAGACATATTAGAAGTCGGTGTACTTTGACCAATGTCCCCCATTTTGCCATAGAATCCTGTATCATTTCCAGGCAATCCATCACTAAGACCATCAGGTGATGCAGACGCAACTGGGTAGCTAATACGTAATTCTAAATTGGCCTCTCCATTCATTATAAGTGCTACAAAGCATGTGCCATCATCATTTCCGATAAACTCATTTGGAGATTTTTGTGGGTCATATTTAAATAATGTTTCTCCTGCAATCATAAAGTTTCTCCCAAACTTGCTTCTTGTTGATTTGAATTGCTCAGTAGGAATACCAACACGACTAGTACCTGATGACCATAGTACTTTGTCCGTGTACATATTTTTGATAATTACCGAACCGTCATTATTAACCATTAATGAATTATTAATTGCTGCCATGAGTTCATCGTCACAATCATAATTTGCTGATTTTGAATTAGCTTCGGCTTTTAAATCAATTGACTTTATTGGAGCATCTTTTGTTGTAGAACATTTATATGTAGATACAAACTCTTTACTACAACCTATTGCCGGGTCATAAAAAGGTTTTCTAGTTGTGATTTTAAAACTGCTGTCTGCTGGGTTTTTTTTATTAATATCTTTTCCTACATATTTCATCCAATTATTTTCTTCTACATTATAACGAACAATTTTTGCTGGTTTACTGCCTTGATTTCCCATTAATTATATATTTTAGTTATAATTTATTTCTAAAATATATTACTCATTTAAACATTTTCCAAAACGAGTTTTTTACAACAACCGCAGGAGTAGACTCTTCTTTATTAATTTTCCCATTACAATTGCCTCCATATGTAGCTGACAACACAGAAACACCTGGTGGAGCGGTTTGGTCTAGTCCCGGATATGAATCACTTATATTGCCAGCAGAAGGAATTATATTACTTGCATAATCTGTAAAGTTAATACCTTGCTCTTCCAGTGAACTTTTACTTGGAATATTGGATTGTGCTAATTCACCGGTATATAACATAGATATACTATTAAAGGCTCTATCGTCTATATTAGTAAGTATTTTATTTGTTTTTGGAGTGATACCGTCTAGTCTTGCATTCCATATCTTATCAAAATCACCCTTAGGAGCAATAGCACATCTTGTCCCACCATTCCCATCACGATATAATCCCCAAGCAGTTCTACCCAAATCTACAGCTCTTGATGCACATAAATCTAAATTATATTTTTGTGTATTACTTGCAACTTGAGACCATGAGGATTGTGCTAAATCAGGTTGGTCTTCGAAGTTTTTTCCAGAACCTGAGTTTAACATGATAGTACCTGCATAACCAGACTTACCCTTACCAGGGTCACTAGCACTCATTACACGAGCATTTATACCACTTGAATTATGACATCCTTGTTGTTTCATATTACTTCCAACATAATAATCCGGTTTAGTACCAAGCATCTGTCCTTCAATAGGAGTTCCTAATGATTGTTCAGAGTTTTCTTGAATCGATGATGGGCAGCCGTATTTTCCCTTTATTTCGCCCCACACTTCTTGACTCATTGGTTTTACAAGTCCTTTATCTGTAATTACAGACATTTTATTATCTGCCCACTTAACAACTTTCATTTGATGTTTTATTCCTGCAACGCTACCAATCATTGTAGATGTATTGCCAGCGTCGGCTGCACCTTTTTCACTGTTAATAAAACCAGCTGTTTCCTCCATCAACACCTTTTTTGCCTGTGTATAATCACTTAATGCTCTTTCCATTTTTGAGTTCATAGCTTTAAGTATTGCTGCTTCTTCTGCATTAGCTCTATTTGCAGCACTTTCGCCTATGGCACCAGTAAATCCTTCAATATTTCCATATGTTATATTTCTAGTTGTTTCAACACCGGGAATAGTATTATGTTCTCGTAGCTTAATATTGCTAGTTTTTCTTTGTCTATGGGAAAGCATCATTTTACCTTGGTTTAAACATGACATATTCAATTCTGACATACTTTTATATCTACTATAAAGTGTGATAAAAAAGTAAGAGTTATACGTATTTTTGGTATAAGAAATAAGCAGCAACTGCTACAATTATTACTAAAATAGCTGTCTCTATAGAATTACTATTAGGATTAACTACAGCATTAACCGTAAGAGCAATTACTACTATTGCCAGTAAACTAATAAAAATTATTTGCATCATATAAGACATTTGTTGTTTGGATAAAATATCATTTTCATTATCTGCTGTTATTAGTTGTTTCTCTAAAGTTTTCATTTTTTCTGCTTCTATTTGTAAATTATCACTCAAAGCTACAAGGTCTTTCTGTTTCATAGTGACAATATCTTGATTTAACTCTCCTTTTTGGATAATTTCAGATAAAATAGGAGCAGCTTTATTTACTAAACCTTTTAAAGATACGATTTGTTTTTCCATTTGGTTGCGATAATACTCAATTGTATTTTGGTCTGCGCTTTCAGAAATACCATATTTGTTATGATGCTGATCAATATCAATAGAATGAAATGAATGAGCTGTAGAAAGTCCAAAATCAGAAATAATTGTATCGTATACATCTTTGTTTAATGAATATTTATCATAACCATCTTGGATTTGTTGATTCATATAATCCTGTAGCGTATTACTAAGATATTTGTATTCATTTATAGCTGTTAACATTTCTTTTTCTAATTGTTTTAATTTTATGATACTAGGATATTCTCTTTGCTGTAGAGCCATTATATATATTAGTATCATAAATTAGTTTTTTTTAAAATCTATAATAGTATTTATTGTAAATTGCTTTGCAAACAATAAATATAAATACTAGACCAATAACAACAACAACATTGTCAGTGGTATTTGACCTTGGATTTATATAAGTGTGTAATAAAAGTGCAAAAATAGTTAAAATAAGGAAAGACCATGCCACATAATGCATTCTAGTTGATTTCTCTCTAAGATAACTATCTTCTTCTTCAGCATATAAGGTTATTTTATCTTTATTATAAAAATTGAGCTGGCTATTATCTTTTGAAATCTGAGTTATATAATTATTTAGTTTGGCTCTCTCATTATTCAATTCCATATTAATATTTACATCTTCTATATCTAAATTATCCATTTGGGAAAGCATTTCTTTTGCAAGTTTTTCCATTTTATTATTTAAATCATGCATTTTTTTCATAATTTCAGGGTTAGCTTTTAATCTGTTGCATTGCTTTGTTTCTGTCATATTACCACCAGAAGGGATAGAGTTATATTCTTTTGCTGAGAGAGAAATTGCTGGTATATTACAACTTTTGTTTTTCTTTTTCCATAAATTACTTGAATAAACATGTTTTTTTCCTTTTATATCTACCCATGCATACTCATGTGTATCCTTATTTTGAATATTCTTTCCTGCTACTGCACATGCTTGCCCTTTACCCATATCACTTCCTTTTTGAAACTTAGACATCAGAGTTTTGGTTGCTGTCATTGGGTCTGTTGGGCAATTCTCTGCATTACTTGCCCAAGCATCATTTGAATACTTATGAGTATATCCATAATCATTAACATAACTATAATTGCCATCGCCATTAGTAATTACTTCTCCAAAGTACTTTTTGATTTCTTTATCATTAGTATTAATTTTCAACATATCTTCATTAAACTGTTTGTAAACTACTTGATACTCAGACAATGTTCTATTAAACTCTTCTTCTAATTTAGACATTAAATCTTTCTTAGATGTCTCTGATGATGTCATATTTTCCATATTTTCTACAATAGATGTTATACCAGGCATGGTAGTAACTTGTAGAGCTCCAATATTTTTTCCTTCTTTTCTGTTGTGCATTCTGTTAAAGTCCATAAACTCTTGTCCTTGATTCAAAGAAGGGTTTTTCTCATAACATGCGCCTTTATTTGGAATAATACCTAAATCGTTGAGAAAACTGATAAAACTCATTTTCTATACAATAATGATAGAAAATGTATTGATTTTATTTTGACATATTTCCCTTTGCAATACTTTTATAAAAAGTATAACCTAACCCGGAAATTATTAAAAAGAAAACTAGATTTTCATAATACTTATAATTATATATAAAGTTTGAATCACTATAAGCTTGTACTGCGCCAGCACTTTTATTTGATAAACTTTGCAGTTCAATCATTAATATTTTGTTATCTTTTTCTAATTTTGTAACTTGCTTTACAATTCTACTAATAGAATTGCTAACATCATTAATATCCCCTTGTAAACTTTGAGTAAACAAAAATAAATCAGAGTTCAACTTTGTTAAATTACCTTCATCGTTATTATAGTTTTTTTGGTATTTCTCTATTTTAGGATAAGTTTTTGCATAAGGGAAAGCACTTGTAAGCTCATTTAAAATTAAATTATATTTAGTGTCTAGATTTTTTAATTGTTGGTTATATTGTTCTGGACTTTTTGAGGGCATACTTATATATTACTGAGAACATATTCTATAAAATGGTGCTGTAATAGCTGTTTTACTGGGCCGCTGTATTTCACATAACTCACCTGGTCTAATCCCAATAGCTAAAGCAGGTGGACTAAATCTTGATATATCCGGTATTTGCTTGTCATGAAGAAGATTATATTTTGTATATACTGATTGCTTTTCATCATCACTCATAACACGATGAGGTGGTACTAGTGTATGCTTCATAATGTTAAATTGTAAGCTTTTAAGACCCATTACTGTTATAAAAACCTTATCGTCAATCCAGATTTGACGCAAAAGTTTTTTCATTGAATCATTAGCATTGTCCCTAGCAATAATTATAAGGTCATCTTTTTTATCAAGAATATTGTCAATATTGAACAAATCTTCTATATATTCATATATGTTAGTTGCTCGAAGTGTTTTGCCTAAATGATATTTTACGTAAGCACTTTTGCTTTCGTCTTCTGTTTTTACTAGCATATCAAGTTGGTTATTTTGCAACATAGTATGAACTTCACTAATACCAGAGCCCTTATAGTTAGAGATATCAAAACCTCTTTCTTGAAGAATCTCTAAAATATTTTTTCTACTTTCTGCAATTTGAACTGAAAATCCGCTTTGTGCCATATTTGCTGTATAATATAATATAGTATTTTTTAACTAACTTCAATTTTATATTATATTAAAAGTTGAATGAAACTTTTTTTTTATCTGACCCGTCTTCAGTCTCATTACTATTACCGCTTTCACTACCACTTTCATTTGAAACATTCCCTGATAATATAGAGTCTTCTGCTGGACCTCCTCTATTAGGTTTAATTAAAGTTATGGTTGGTTGTGCTCCTTCTTCTTCTTCTTCCTTTGCTTCTTTTTCTTCTTCTTTTTTGCTATCTGTATCTGTATTACCAACACTTTGTGGTACATTTATATTTATATTAATATTTGGTGGAGTAATTTCTTGTGGAGTTAGAATAGGCATTCTTGTGTCACTATTCATAGAAGGAGGCTTATTCGGGTCATAGTCTGGGCTTTTTGGAACAAAATCTGGACTACTAGGAGGCTTATTCGGGTCATAGTCTGGGCTTTTTGGAACAAAATCTGGACTACTAGGCGGCTTATTCGGGTCATAGTCTGGGCTTGTTGGATGATATTCAGGGCTATTTAGAGTACCCTTCAATCTATCAATTACACGTTTCCAATTTCCAGGTTCTTTATCTGCTCTCAATCCCATAACAACTTCCCAAACTTGAATAGGTTCTCCATTTGTTCTCACTAAATCACCTTCTTCCCAACCTCTTGGAAACTCATATGGGTCAGAATAATCATGGTCGTCTACATACCAAAACACTGATGGACGTCCATCATCATTAATAATTATAGATTTGAAAACATCGCCTTCCTCATAAGCATATCTGTCAAACTCCCACCCCATTTGTTCAGGTGATAAACCTGTTTTAGGTGGTGTTTTTAGAGGAGTGGTAGGTTTATATGGCATTTCCATAGGAGTTCCAGGACTAAACTCGCCAGGTAATTTTTGTTGCATTTGGTCTTGGAACATACCAGGTCTATATTGAGGACTTTCTTCGTTGAAAGGATTAAACTCAGGACTTTCAGCTTGTACAAATGGAGACGTTTGTTGAATATTTGGTTGATTTATATTGCTAGCTGCATGACGTGCATCTGTTAAAACGGATTGAGGTGTCGCATCTTTTCCTGCGAGTTTGATTATATTATCAGAAAATGCAAGATTTGTTAGCTGGTCAATATTATCTTCAGTAATAATTCTCATTTGCACATTCATTGTCTGCAATTCTTGCATCAATAATTTAAATGCATATGGTATTCTAATAACACTGAAAGACCTACCATACTTTGTTACGTTATCAATATTCATGCCATTATCTAGAGTACCAACAAACTTAATTGGTCCATCTGCTTGTGGACTTAAAAATAGGTTCATGCTTTCATTATAAATAGCTGTCATTCCACTCTTATTGCATACTGCCATATAGTACTCGTCTCCTCTAATCATCATGGATTCGTTTAAGAAGAATGCAGCTCCATGACCAGTAATACCGTCACGTTCCATCTCTCCTATTCTTAGGCCACCATCATTAGCTCTACCTTGCACTGTTTGCCTAGTAAGAATTGTTCTTGGACCTCTTGCACGATGATTAATTTTATCTTTAACCATATGTTTTAATCTCATGTAAAATGTTGGGCCAAAATAAATCTCTGCTTGTATTTGTTCACCTGTCTGACCATTATATAGTTGTTCATTACCTGACGAGTGGAAACCAACATTAGTTAGTAATTCTCCAAAAGTAGTTGCTTTTTGACCTTTATTCATAAAAGCAGTACAATCACCAAAACCTCCATACATTACACAAGCCTTTCCCATCAGAGCCTCTACTAGTTGACCTATTGTCATACGAGACGGGATAGCATGAGGGTTTATAATTATATCTGGACGGATACCATCTTTATTAAATGGCATATCAGCTTCTGGTATAACTAAGCCAATAGTCCCTTTTTGTCCACACCGAGAGCAAAATTTATCACCAATATTAGGAACTCTCTCATGTCTACATCTTACTTTTGCAATTCTGAATCCTTCTTCGCCTTCAGTAATAAAAGCTTTATCAACAAAACCAAGTTGTCCTTTTTTGGGAGCAATAGAAGCATCGTCAAAATAATCTGGTCTATTTGGGTCAGAGTTCATTTTACCTATAATAATTTTTTTATCATTTAATAAAGTATTTTCTTTTGCAAGTCCATGTTTATCTAAATCTGAATAATCAAAACCGGGCTTGAGACCTATAACATTGTTTTGTTCAATATTTGCAAATACAGAGTCTACTGTGCTATCTCCAACCTTTGAACTTTCCTCTCTAGACTCATACATATTATAATATGTAGTTCTAAACATTCCTCTGTTAACAGAACCTTCATTGAAAAGAATACTATCTTCTACATTATAACCACCATAGCACATGATAGCCACATTTACATTTTCTCCATATGGATGTTGTTCTTTGCATATTTTGTCAAGATATCTTGATTTAATTAATGGTGTTTGTCCATAATTTAAAACAACTCCCATTTTATCAATTCTAGTTTGAAAGTTAGAATGATATAGTGAAACAGCTTGTCTCATTTGTCCGCAAGCGAAGAGGTCACGAGGCAATTGATTGTTTTCTGGAAATACTACTTGATTTCCCATAACACCAAAAATAAGAGATGGGTGTATTTCCATATGTGTATATGGTTTTTTATCTAGGTTATCTCCTGGAAATGCGATTAATGCACCTTCTGTCTCAGCAGTATCAATATAATCTATAACGCCTTCCATACCTTGAAGTCTACTAAGGTCAGAAACATCATATAATTGTGAAACATCTTCATACACAGTACAATTATTAATATCGTATTTGGCCGATTCTTTCTTAGGAGTGAATCCAGATATTAATTGGTTCCATGTAAAAGCATTAGTCATTATCTTTTCCATAATAGCATCGTTAGAGAAACTAGGTACACCAGAATTAACATAAAAAATAGGTCTACATAATCTTCCTGCATCAGTGTAAATGAAAATAGTGCTATTTGCAATGTCCCATTGAATAGATGTAAAAACAGGTATTAGGCCAAGTCGTCTTTGTAACTTAAATTGTTCAATTATTTCTTGAGGATTTGAAATTACACCTAACCAGTTTCCATTAACGATTATTTTAATCATTGAACTGTTATATAAAGGGTCACTTTCTTGTAAAAATCGCATACCTTTACTTCTTAGCCATTTTGAAATAGGCTTACCGGAGCAGTTTGTTGAAATAGCTGCAGATATAGACATATGTTTATGTAAACCTACATTGCCTCCATCTGGTGTATCTACTGGGTCTATTATTCCCCATTGAGATGAATGAAGCAAGCGCGGTCCAATAACCTTTGCGCTTGAGTCAAGTGGTAAATTAATTTTCCTTAGGTGTGATATAGCAGCATTAAAACTTAACCTATTTAAACCCTGTACTACACCTAGCCTTTTTGTATGTTCTACTGACCCCCAATTGCCTTTAAAAGCTTTTCTAAAACCGGTTTCCACTATTCTTTCGCCAAAAAACTCTCTGTAATTATTCTCAATTAGGCCAATAAAGTTAGTAGAATAGATACCACGCTTAAATGTGTATTCTTTGTCAATATTTTGATATATATTTTTTTGTTGCAATCTATAATATTCAATAAAAAGGTCATACAACAAGGAACCTGGTAATTCTACACGTTTAAACATAAAACTGTCTCTATCAGTAGGTTTTTTGTCTTTTGTATAAACGCGCAATAACTCTTTTACCATATATCCTAAAAAGTATGCCTTATTGATAAAGTTCATTTCACCAACATGAGTAAGGAAATAATCAGAAAGAATCTCTAATGCATGAGGAACAGTTTTGCCTTTTGTAAAACTTGCGATATATTTCAATGCTACTTCTTGTGTAAATATTCTACCTGTATCATGAATTGATGGAATGAACAAGTCAACATAAGTACTATATTTATCTATATCTAATAGACAATGTTCAATAATATTTTTATCTGATATAACACCTAATGCCCTCATAACAATAAATAGTGGTACTGGTTTTCTAACATTAGGTATATTTACAACAATTTGGCCATTTTTACATGTAGGTGAAGGTGCAACCATTCTAACAGAAAGCGTTCTAATTGGTTTTGACGCATCTTCAGAAACAGATCTTATTTCAGCAGAATGACTATATAAATCATTACCTTTATCTTTTACGTAAAGCATATTGTCAGCAAACTTTTCCTGCGAGACAATAACCTTTTCCTTGCCATCAATAATAAAGTAACCTCCATAATCATTTCTGCATTCACCTAGTTCAAATCTAACATCAGGGGTAAGATTTTTTAAGATACATAAATCGGAAAACAACATAATAGGGAACCTTCCTAGAAAAATCTTGGATAAAGTAGATGTATGTGTAGGTTCTGTAGGATGTCCTTCATCTTCAGGATTTTTTATAAAAAACTCTAGGTCCACATCATAATGTATGGTAATGCCATAAGTCATATTTCTTAATCGAGCCTCATTAGGATACATAAAATGTTCTCGTTTATCATCAAAAATAATTGGTTTTCCATAATAAATCTTGTCACCATTTTTTCCAGCGAGATATAAATTGCATTTTAAATTAAACTCTTTTGTTTTGTCATCTTGTTCTTTCATAATTCTTATAGGATTTTTTTCTCTGAATATTCTCTTAATACCGTCATTGAAAAACTCGTTATATGAAAGAAGATGATGGTTAACTAAAAGATTAGGATTATCTTCAAAAAGTTTATCTATAATTTTTTGTGGTAATTGGTCGCCCATCTTATAATATATCCTCAGGATATATTTTTAGGTTGATTAAACTAACTAGGTATGATGGACTATGGTGTAAATCATATCTAATAAATAAAAATTATATTTTTTCAAAAACACTTTTAACATTCTTTCCTGCAGCCATAATCATACCTAGACCAATGATAGTAAAAAATAAGATGATTGGTAAAAGAAGTATGAACCATGCAATGCGTTTATGACCTGCTTTGCATATGGAATCAAGAACAAATGTCCAGAAAGCAACATAAATCACTTTCATTGTGAATATTGCTGGAATATTAGATGCTTGACATTCAAACATTCCTACGCAATATTTGTTAGTAGCTCCGGCATTTTGGAACATCATTGAGATAATAGCAATTGCTGAAATCACTAAATAAACATAGGCGGGTGAACAAAGTTTACGAATACTCTCTAATACTTTCATTATAATCTATAATCAGAAAACATTTTAGACAGACGCAGCAGAAGCGGCAGCTGCATTATAGATTTTTCTAACATTAACAGGAGCCATAATAATAGGTTGTTTATTTTGTCCATAAAACTGGTCAGCAGTTGGTAATGGACTTAAATCATGTGAAGAGCCATTCCATCCGTCAACGGTATTCTTAAATCCACCTTCAATACTACGATATGCATTCACTAAACTCTGGGGCATAAGTGGGTTTCTTGCACCTCCATACATCTTTCTTCGCTTTGTGCGTCTTTTATGTTTTTTATGTTTTTTATTAACACGCTTTCTTTTATTAGTCTTCTTATGTTTCTTTTTATGTTTTCGGCGATGTGTTTTCTTTTTATGCTTAATATTACGTCGTTTAGACTTTTTATGCTTCTTATGTTTACGTGTTTTACGTTTTTTTCCACCGCTTGTTGTTTTTGGGAGCGATAAACCGCCTGTCTCATTTAAAGGTAAAAAATTACCTCCTCCGACATTCCATTCATTTGGTGAGCCACCTTTATAAGGAGGCCCAACTGGGTAAGATGCTGGTGTTATACTACAACTCATTATATACATATATTAGAAATTATTCAATGTCAACATGAGTCAGCATATGTCGGCGACAACATGGTTTATTAAGCTGGAGCATATCCAAAACATTCCCTTCAGGTGTTTTCTCAGTTTGTTGTTCTGTTAGATAAACAACTTGGTCTACCTTCATATCCTGTTCGCCTTTTCTTTTTCTTACTTCTCTTTGGTAAAATCGATATTTGTTTCCTAGGACTTTGCCACATGTAAAACATTTGACTGGTATAATCATGATTGTATAATATATATACACAATTATATCTTCAAATCAATTTTTCAAAATATAATTTATTTTGGGCATTCGCCGTGACATCTTCCTTTATGGTGATAATATTTATAATCTATATCTTTTCCATTCTCAGTCAAAAAAGTTGGTCCTGTATGACTTCCACCAACAGATGTTTTTCCATCTAAACAAACACACATACTTGTCGTTGCGGCTGTTTCACAATCAAAACTCTTACATATTTCGTGTTTATCATGTAATTTATTGCCGTTTTCCTTTTCTGCTGCTTTAATTGAATTATCACTTTCAAATGCTTCAATCGTTACAACTTTTTCTATTCTTTTATCTACTACTGGATTAAAGTTGACTTTTAATATTTTAAAAGCTGTTAGTAGAGTTAAAAATGTAACTATAACTGTTAAAATACTGGGCCAATAAGTTTTTAAAAAATCCTTAACGTCTGTCATAATATATATAATCCTTTTACTTTTTTTTCAATTAATGCTTGAATATTCTTATGTCTTAGCTAGTTTGTATCCCTTACTGGTTTTAACAATTTTATGTTCTCCTCCTTCTTCATGAATCTTATCGTGACAATTTTCACAAAGATTTACTAAATTAGCTGTATGATTTTTATGATGGCTTTTAATAAATTGATTTACATCTGCCGAAGCTTGATGTTTCAAATGATGTACTTCCTCGCCCGCGGCTCCACATATTTCGCATGAACCTTTTAATTTCTTTGCATTGTATCGCGTCTTTTTTTGAGCTAATATATTGGTAGTTTTGGGGTCATACTTCATTCTAATAGCATGAGCACGAGATAAAAACTCATCGGGCAAGTTTAATGCTTTGCAAACTTCTAAACCATACATATTATCGCCGGGACCATCTCGTAATTTTCTATCATAAATTAATAAGTCTTTTTGCTTATCGTACGTTACTGCCATATGCATCATTTTAACACGTTCTAAACAAGACATTTCTTCATAATCATTAATTTCATGAAAGTGTGTTGCAAACATAAATGTAGCTTTACTATTATGTAACCATTCAACACCTGTAGTAAAAATACTTCTTGCTGAATCACTTTCAGTTCCTGAACATAGTTCGTCTCCGATTACTATACTGTTTTCATCAGAAAGGGTTAATATAGTTCGTAGTTCTGACATTTCAACTGCGAATGTCGATAACCCCTTAAACAGATTATCATTACCAAGAATCCTTGTAAATATTTTATCATATGGTTTGTAAAAAAAACTACTGCAAGGAACATATAGCCCTGCTTGAGCCATAACAATACTAATACCAACTGCTCTTATAAAACTTGTTTTACCTACTGCATTTGTACCATATAACAAAAGTCCATCTTTATTTTCACCAAGACTCAAGTCATTTGTTACATAAAGTTCGCTTGTTTGCAACTGTTCAATAAGAGGATGTCTTAATCCTTCTACATTGAAAAATGGTTTTGAACGTTCATAGATAACAGGTCGGCAATAGTTGTACTTTGTTGCAATATAACATTTATTTTGGTAATTATCAGCCCAAGAAGTAAACTTAGATATGGTATCAATATCGCTTTGTATTTCCAAAAGTTCTGCGATGAACTCATTAAAGAATCTAGATAGTTTATTAATTAACTCATCTCGAGATTTTTGAATATTACGCGCAATCTTATTAATGAGAGGCGATGTAATAATTAAGTCTTTTTTATTACTTCCTAAGGTAGTAAATTGTAAATCTGTCAATTTAAAGTCAAATGGTGGATAACAACCGTTATCATCAGAAATAGTTACATTTTTTTCTTTTTTCTCTTGAAGTAATGTTTTCAATATTTTTACCCTTCGACTTGTTCCCATTAGAACAGGGTCCGTCTTAGGTGTTTCGTGAATCTTAATAAATGTAGTTGTTCGCTTGGACTTTTCTACTCCACCTACCAAATCTGAAAAATACTTCCTGAAAGCTTCTAATCTTTTACTTGATATTTCACTTGTTCTAAGAGCATCATCTATTTCACCGTTAATTCCATCTTTTACAAAGCAGGCTTGAGTTGGCGTTAACATACCTAGTTTTTCATTACTAATATCATCTAGTTTTTCACACTTTTCCAAATCAAAGTTTTCTTCAATTCTTTGTTTAATCTCTCTTATCTTTAAAATACAATTCAATTTATCCATTTCTATAATATCACTGAGATAAGCATCGTATAATATATGTTCGTGAGTATTTTCAATAGCAGTTAAATCTTCATATAATCTTACCAAGTCTTTTGGAGACAATTTTCTGTAAACCAACTTTCTAGAAAACTTATCTAGGTCACTTACACCATAAAGCTTTTGTCTAATAGGCTTCCAATTATCGAACTCAATAAGATGATTTGTTATGCTATATGATTTATTTAAATCATCAACATTAGTAGTTGGAGATGTAATATTATACATAAAACTTCTCTTACCCATATTGGTAACACAGTTGTTTAACAGATTCGCAACTGAGCTAAGTTTGCCATTATAACGATTATCATCAATAATATTAAGTTGTCTAAGTGAATGATTAGCTAAAAGCAATCTCTCTGTGTAATTTTCGAGAAAAGGAAAAGATATTTTATTAACCATATTTGGATTGTGTTGGTATATGAAATCAATAAGCATAGTGAAAGCCTGAATAGCAAAGTCATGAGTTCTTATCACTTCTGTAAATAATTCGGGTGAGATGTCTTTAAAAAATCTGTTCATAATCTCATTTTGGTATATTTGCTTTTCTGCGTTTAGAGCATGTTTTGCCATATCAGTTTTTAATTCAAGGTCAACTATATGAGTTTTGATATTAGACAAACCAACAAATCCAGCAATGTCATTAACATGTTCCATATCAATATTTTTTGCAACAATTATGCATTCATAAGGTGAAAAAATAGATATTTGCCTTTCAAGGTCATCATAAGTACAAGAATCTTTATAATATTCTCTTTTAAACTGAGTAATTGTGCTTTTACCCGTTATATTATCTATATTTGCTATACCAATATTCATAAGCGATGGAGAATATTTTGAAGCCTTTGAACGATACAACCAAACGCACATAACATTATTAGATAGTTCACGTGTATCGCTTGAAAAATATGTTCCGGGTGAAATTATTTCTTCTAGGCTTCTAGTTGTATTTTTTGCTTGCATATCTTGTGTATAAATAGCAATAGTGTATCCAGATTCTTGAAGTTTTTTGATATATTTTTCAATTTGAGATACTCCGAATCCAGCCATAAGAACTTGTTTTCCATCTACTTTCTGAGACTTCTT
>VMHT01209773.1_pt1 | contig 15755 bp, 17 predicted proteins | sample 4693611 | NCBI WGS metagenome assembly VMHT01 (sample SAMN12280063, study PRJNA550983) | marine metagenome | isolation source: seawater sampled from same location over 5 years 0.02-0.2 micron viral filtrate | place: USA: collected off the coast of southern California halfway between the port... ... | reverse complement strand
GTAAGCGATGGTACTGGAAATATAACTGGAAGACAAGTTACTCCAACTTTTAAAAACATAAATGAACCTTTTACCATCCAATCTGGAGATGAATTAAGATTTCAAGGTAGAGAAGATTTAACATATCTAATAAACGATGTATTTCTACCAGGTGAAACAGGAAGTAGTGACGGAAGAATTGTAGTAAAAGTTGAACCCCCAGTTCCACCAGGATTAAACTTAAATCAATTTTTATTGAGAAGATATAATAAAGATGCTTCTTCAGTTTTAATTAGCTTAGCACCACCAGATTCATCTTTTACTACCACAAAGGGAGTTATTAAAAGTGATAATATAAACGTTGATTTAGATGCAAATATTGAAACTATACTTTCTAATCTAGTTAAAGAAGGAATAATACCTTCTACATAAAAATAAAAAAACTATATATTTATTAATAAACATTATTAACACATGGGTTACTTAAATAATCAAGTCGTAACAGTAGATGCGATTTTAACCAAAAAAGGAAGAGAATTATTAGCCAAAAATGATGGTTCCTTTAGAATTACACAATTTGCAGTTTCTGATGATGAAATTGATTATACTTTATATAATCCAGGACACCCATCAGGTTCTACCTTTTATGGTGAAGCCATAGAAAATATGCCTCTCCTAGAAGCATTTCCTAATGATACTCAAATTATGAAGTATAAACTAGCTACCTTACCTCGGGGAACAGCTAAACTTCCAGTATTGGATCTGGGATATACATCAATCCAACTAAGACAAGGAGCTGCATTAGCTATTACACCTCAAACATTAAATTACTTAGGTGCAGGTCAAGTTAATGAAACTAGTGGATATTCATGTACAATATCAGATGTAAGAGTTCTTAATACATTTACTGGTGTTGGTATTGATACAACAGCGGCCCAATCCCAAAACACCTCGATAAATCAAACATTAGGTACTAGTCTTTCTAAAACTATAATTGGAACCCAAATTAACCTAAGAGCTACTACAGTTAATACTTTATTTGGAGATACAGCAGTAATAGGCTCTCAAATTAGAAGTACTCTTACATTTATTGGTTTAGATTCAGGAGCTAGATTAACTATTCCTTTAACAATTACAAAAACAGCATAAAAATAAAATATGAGTTTTAAAAGATTTCAAACGAGCGACATCGTAATTAGTAATGATTCTATTACTTCTACAGCATGGAGCTCAAATGCTCCAATTTTAAGTAGTTTTTTTACTTCTTCGGTCCAAGTAAATGGTTCATCAGGAGATTTTTACCTAAGTATTTTTCATCAGGATCCTATTACATCTGCTTCCACTACAGAAGTTCAATTTGATATAGCTTATTGTGATAATTTAGGAAGTGGTTCTGCATATTATAATGCTGGGGTAATTGGAAAATCACCTACACTTACAAATTTTGGACAATATAGGGCATTAATTTTAGAAGATGAAAACGCTGATTTTAAATTTGGTACTGGAGTTAATGTAATAAGTGGATCTCATTTTTATGCTTTATCCGTAGAAAGAGCTAGATATAAAGAATCTTTATTTCCAGGTACATTTAACTTACATATTTCCCATTCTGGAGGTACTTTAAAACTTACTGATAATTCCAAAGATGTTTTAGTAAATACCTTTTTAGGTTCTACTAAAGTTTATCAAATAATATCTGGTAGTAATGGTACTGCCTTCAGTTCTGAAGGATATTCCCCAACATTAGGATCATATGGGTTATTTTTACCCGATATTGGAACAATATTATTAAATCCTCAAGCCATATCTGAATCCATTCAATTAGAAGCTTCAAGATCTAATAACAGTGATGGTTTAAATGAAGAAAGTTTATATAATGCTATTAAATTAGGAGGATCATTTCAACTAAATTCACAAGAAACTGTTTCATCTGATTTCGTATTTGTAAGATTACAAAATGGTGAATTTAATTATTCTGAAAACCCATCATTTATTTCGGGTTCAACAGGTGAAGTAATTTATTCTAATTTTATTAATCAACCTCAAGTTTACGTTACCACAGTTGGAATGTATAATGATGCTAATGAATTAATAGCTACCGCTAAATTATCTAGACCACTCTTAAAAGACTTTACAAAAGAAGCTTTAATTAGAGTTAAATTAGATTTCTAAAGTGAATGAGTGCATTCAAACAATTCAACGCAAGGGATGTAGTAATTACACCTTTTAAGACTAATAAAAGTTTTACTTTTACTGGAGCTCCTGAATTTACAGGCTCAAATGTAGGAATAGATAGATTTATTGGAGTTAATTCTTCAGCTACTAATGTTATTTCTTCCGAAACTACTACGGGCCAAATTTCTACTATTCCTCAAAGATTAGTTTATGATTCTATTAAACAACTTTATTATTCTAATTTTTTATCAAACCCATCAGGAAGTAATCCCATAACAGCTTCTTTTAATTATGATGGAACTATAACTGGTCCTGCATCTACTACTAATTATTATAATTATTTATCTTCTGATTTAGTACCAAGAAGAGAATTTCCTACTCAATCTGATGCCCGAATTGGAGTTATTTCAATCCCTTCCAAATTATTTGGTGAACATATTAAACCCGGTACCTTTAGATATGAGGAAGATTCTACTATAGTAACTGATGATGGTGAAGGAAATTTATTTGATTCTTTAGGGAATCAATTAGGTAATATAATCTATGAGCATGGTATAGTAGTTATAACCGTAGAAAGTGAAGAGGCATATGATTCTTTATATGGAACAGCCATATATGGTACTGGTTTATATGGTAGGTCACCTGGGTTTGATGCATTTATGACGGGTTCAAATGCTACTTGTTCATTTGAAAGTACTTTAACTCTAAATGAAGTCCAATATGCTGCTCGTATAAACGAAAATGAATTTGGATATTCCCTTCACCCAACTTTAATATCTGGAAGTAATGTTAATAGTAATACCTATTATAATTTTGCTACAGGTTCTGAATTTCAACCTTACATTACTACGGTTGGAATGTATAATGATAGTTTTGATTTACTAGCTGTTGCTAAACTAGCTAGGCCTTTACCTGTATCTAAATTTACAGATACAACAGTAATGGTTAATTTAGATATGTTTTAATGAATTGGATTTACGAAGGGAAAGAAATAATTGAAATTTCACAATTCCCAGAAAATACTTTTGGTTTTATTTATGAAGTAACCCATGTACCTTCAGGTAAGAAGTATATTGGCAAAAAACAATTATTTTTTAATAAAAAACTCCCCCCACTTAAGGGCTATAAAAGATGGAGAAAAGTAGTTAAAGAGGGTAATTGGAAAAATTATTTTGGTTCTCATGATTATATAAAAGGACTACTTAAAGAAAATAAACACGAGGAATTTACACGAGAGATAATTCAAATTTGTTATTCTAAAAAGGAACTCACGTATAGTGAAACGAAATATCAAATGATGTTTGAAGTCCTAGAAAATCCTTCGTATATTAACGCCAATATTTTAGGTAAGTTCTTTAGATCTGATCTAGAGAATTATAAAGATTAATATGGTAAACGAATTGTTAGTCAATTTGACTAATTCGGTTTTAGGAACTGGTAAGAAAACTGCAAGAGGAAATTATGCTTATACTTGCCCCTACTGCAACCATTCCAAACCTAAATTAGAGATTAATTTTACTACTAATAAAAAAGGTTTAAACCCTTGGAACTGTTGGGTTTGCAATACTAAAGGCAGTAGAATATCAGTTTTATTTAAAAAAGTTAAAGCTGATTCTTCTAAATTTCAAGAACTGAAGTCATTAGTAATTAGCTATGATTACGAAGATACTGCCGGGGTTTCCGATGAAAAATTGGAGCTGCCAAAGGAGTATCAAAAAATTATAGGTAATAAAGATATCATAGCTAAACACGCTTTTTCATATCTTAGAGCAAGAGGAATAACCGAAGATGATATTATAAAATATAACATAGGCTATTGTGAATATGGTACTTATGCCAAAATGGTTATCATTCCATCCTATGATGAATATGGAAATTTAAATTATTTTACAGGTAGATCATTTGAGAAAGAACCCTATGTAAAATATAGAAATCCTAGTTGGTCCAGAGATATAGTCCCATTTGAGTTATTTATTAATTGGGATTTGCCAATTATATTATGTGAAGGTCCATTTGATGCCATTGCCATTAAGAGGAATGCGATACCGCTTTTAGGCAAAAATATCCAAAGATCATTAATGAAAAAAATTGTATCATCTAATGTAGAAAAGATTTACTTAGCATTAGATACCGATGCTTTGAATAGAGCACTTGAATTTGCTGAAACATTTTTAGACTCTGGTAAAAGAGTGTATTTAGTAGAATTACAAGATAAAGACCCCAGTGAAATGGGTTTTGAAAATTTCACAAAACTAGTGCAAAATGCACAATCTTTAAACTACGAAAATCTTTTCGAAAAGAAACTTTCTCTAATATGAAACGTAATGTAAAAAAATCCTATAATAGGGTAATTGAAATATCCTCGGATGCTAAACAAATAACCCTCCCGGATGCTAGGTACTATAGAAGAAATGGTGATTATTACCCTTCTGTAACTTATGTGTTAAGCTACTACCCTAAAGGTAAATTTTTTCAAGATTGGCTTAAAAAAGTAGGATATTCTGCTGATTTTATAGTTAAAAAAGCAGGAGAAGAGGGTACCCAAGTTCATGAGATGATTGAACAATACCTAAATGGTAAAGAACTTAATTTCTTAAGTGAATTTGGAAATCCACAATACCATCCTAATGTATGGCAGATGTTTTTACGTTTTGTTGATTGGTGGGAAGAATATAAACCCACATTAATTGAAACAGAAGTCCATTTATTTTCAGATGAATTGAAAGTAGCTGGTACTTGTGATATGGTTTGTGAAATAGATGGTGAGATATGGATTATAGATTTCAAAACATCTAACCATTTACAAACTACTTATGATCTACAAACTGCGGTTTATGGTAAATGTTATGAGGAATGTTATGATAAAACTCCTCAAAGATATGGAATACTATGGCTCAAATCATCTAAAAGAAAACCTGCTAAAGGTAAAATGCAAGGTAAAGGGTGGGAAATGTATGAATCTAAAAGAACCCAAGAAGAAAATATTGATATTTTCCTAACTGTTAAAAAATTATTTGATTTAGAAAACCCAAAACATTCACCTATATTTACAGAGTTTAAAACAACAGTCAAAAGGGAGTTGTAATATTTATAATAATGATATCATTAGTACAATTATTAAAAGAACAAGTTAATAAACCAAAAGCTGTTATTTTAGCGGGTGCTCCTGGAGCGGGAAAAGGATCTATTTTGAAAGATCTTGATCTAGGGGGACTTAAAGTACTTAATGTAGATGATATTTTTATTAAAAATCTTAAACAAGCTAATGTTAGTTTGGATTTAAAGAATGCTACACCCGAAGATAGAGTTGAACAAGCCAAACAAATGGCTGCATCTAACAAGGAGTTTAAGGGTGAATTGCAAGGCGTAATAGATGGTAAACAATCATTTGTATTAGATGGTACCGCTGCCTCATATAATAAAACTGCTGAGTTAAAACAACAGTTAGAAGAAGCAGGGTATGAAATAATGATGCTTTATGTTTATACTGATTTAGAACGTTCTCTAAAACAAAATGAAAAACGATTCGAAAAGTCAGGTGGTGAAGATAGAAGTTTAGCACCTGCTATTGTAATGCGTACTTGGAAAAGCGTAACAGATAATATAAAACCCTATTTTGATTTATTCACACCTAATTTTATAGCTGTAGCTAATACATTAAAGGGTGATAAAATTGAAGATATAGAGAAAATTATTAAAAAATATCTAAAACCATATACACCTAAAAACACTAAGCCTAAGACACCCTCACAGCAAAAAAGATCTGAAGAACAAAAAGCTAAATTAAATGCTGAAATCCAGGATATGTTAGGTGAAGAATTTCTATATGATATTTTATCATACACAATATCTAAGGAAGAGGCACAAATGAGATTAAAACAATTCTTGAATGGCTAAAATAGGGCTATATGGAGGTGGGTTTAAACCACCAACTAAGGGACACTTTGAAGTAGTTCAAAAAATCATGAATGAGTACCCTGACCTAGACATGCTAATAGTTCTAGTTGGAGGAGGTGTACGTGATGGAATTTCCCAAGATAAATCTATTTTGATTTGGGACATGTATAAAAAATATCTCCCCCTTAAAGTAAGAATTACTCCTGTTTCATCCCCTGTAGGAGAAATTTATAGTCTGGCTAAAGGTAACTTAGAAGATGAATTCCTTTGGTTTTTAGGTGAAAGGCAAGGCAAAGAAGGGGATGTTAAAGACATTGAAATCCGCACTAAACACCTTACTAATAAAAAAGAAAATTATCCTAATTTAACCACAGCTGTAATATCTACTGAAGATGCTAATGTTAGTGGAACCCAAGCTAGGAAATATATTAAAAACCAAGACAAAACAGGATTTTTTAGTTTACTCCCAGATCTTCTCCCAAATGAAGAAAAAGATGAGGTTTATAATATTTTATCCCCCTCAATAAGAGAAGGTAGGAAGAAAAAACGTGACCCTAAAAAGGGCACAGGAAAAAAACCAGAGGGATCAAGTAGACGCCTATACACAGATGAAGATCCAAAAGATACGGTAGGTATTAAATTTAGTACTAGACAAGATATAATAGATACTTTTAGTAAAAAGTCATTTAAGGCTAAATCCCATGCTCGTCAATCCCAAATTATAAATTTAGTCCATCAAAGGGTAAGAGCAGCATATAATAGAGCTAAAGACCCAGCTGTAAGAAAACGTTTAAAAACGGCTTTAAACTATGCTGAAAAAAGAAAAGAGGCATCTAAGAAAAAAACCCAACGTTTACGTAAACAAAATGAAGGTAAAGGGGGGTTAGGAAGAGGTAATATAGGAACTAGATATAGGGCTATAGAAAAAAGAGGTAAAAAATTCTATTATATTCAAGATGATCCTTTAGGAGCGGGAATAAGACAAGAATTTGGCCCCTTTAAAACTAAACAAGCAGCTCTTAAAAAAATGGGGGAGTTTCCTCCGGCTCAAAATTATAAAGATTTAACAGAAAGTATGAATAAAGAGACATTACAGGAGCAAAAAGAAAAAATTAACTTTAAAAGACCAAAATTAAATTATTCATATACTTCTTTACAACCTTATATTGATAAGGAGACTATGGAAGAACATTTTGATAAACATTTTAAAGGTTATACTGATAAACTTAATGCTGAATTAGAAGAAAAAAATATTACTGTAGATGCTGAAGATCAAACTCAAGCAATACAAAAAATATTAAACAAATATCCTAAAAATACTAAGATTAGAAATAATGGAGGTGGTTTTTATAATCATGTTTTATATTTTGAAAATATGACTCCTAATTACAAGGCTCCATCTTCTAATCTTAAAAAGATGTTAGAGGAAAACTTTAATTCTTTTTCTGAATTTAAAGAAAAATTTAAAGAAGCTGGTTTAGGTCAATTTGGGTCTGGATGGGTTTTCTTAATTGAAAAAGAAAATAAACTAGTTATTGAATCATACCCTAACCAGGATAATCCTTACTTAGATAAAGAATTTAATGGTAAGATTTTAATTGCTATGGATGTGTGGGAACATTCATATTACCTTAAACATAAATCTAAAAGAGGTAATTATATAAATGATTTCTTTAAAGTAGTAGATTATAAAGTAGCTGAGGAAAGATTAGAAGAAGAATTATTAAGTGAAAATATAGATCCTAAAGCTCAAAAGAAATATGGAGGAAAATCTGCACCTTATGGATCAGCATATGAACCTGTAGATGAAGGAGATACCTATGAAAAGATGGCTGCTAAAGGTAAAGAATCAGGCAATTTAAAACAGGGTACTGTTAGAAAGAGATTAGGTATGAAAAAAGGAGAAAAAATTCCTTTATCTAAAATTAATAAAGAAATCTCTCGTCTTAAAAAAATGGATCAAGATGATGAGAAAAAGGGAGTACAATTAGGAGATAAGAACCAAAAATATTATAAAGCTTTACAATTATCTAAAACTTTAAAAACTACTACAAATGTGAATGAAAATCACACCTATTCTAACCATATTGATGTAAGACAACAGATAATGGATCTAACTAAACATATGTTAGACCAGGGAGAAAAAATTACTCCCCTCCCTAAATTGGTTTTTAAGCATGGTGATTCTGAAAATGCTAAGGAATTTTTAGGTAAAACTGCTTATTATGATCCTAACACGATGACTATAGTTTTATACACAGAAGGTAGACATCCTAAGGATATAGTTCGTTCATTTTCTCACGAAATGGTTCATCATAAGCAAAATTTAGAAGGTAGGTTAAATAATATTACTACTACTAATACCTTAGAAGATGATCACTTGGGTCAAATTGAGAAAGAAGCCTATGAAGAAGGTAACATGACATTCAGAAGTTACACAGATGGTCTACAGGAAAAACCTAAAGAAATAGAGGAAAAGAAAACTAAAGACCCATTTGGTATTACAGCTTATGCTTATGAGTTAGCACGTGGGTTAGAAGAACAAGAAGAAAAAGTCGAAACTAAATACACTATTTACTCTGATATGGATGGTGTGTTAACCGATTTTGATGCAAGGTTTAAAGAATTTTCTAAGGGTATTGCACCTAGAGATTATGAAAATAAATTTGGAACAAAGAAATTTTGGAATTTAGTAGATAATATAGGAGGAAAGGATTTTTGGGCTAATATGGATTGGATGTCTGATGGTAAACAATATTGGAGTTATATTCAAAAATATGATCCTATTATTCTAACAGCCCCATCTATGAACCCAGTTTCAAGGTTGGGTAAAAGGCAATGGAGAGATGGTAACTTACCGGGTGTAAATATGAAAATGGCTTCCGCTAGAAATAAACCAAACTACTCTAAAAGAAATACTATATTAATAGATGATAGAGAAGATACTATAGCGGCATGGAATGCAATGGGTGGTATTGGCATCCACCATACTTCAGCGGCTAATACAATTAAAAAATTAAAAGAACTCGGTATATGAGAGATAATGTTTTAAAAAAAGAATTTTCTAAAAAAGATGTAAATAGAATTAGAAATTTAGTAAAAGGGAAAAATGGAGATAAAACAACCCAAAGCGTAGGATATTCAAAATCCCAAGAATTTTATAAAGAGGGAGATGTTTGGGAATCTAAAGGCCAAACTTGGACAATTAAGAATGGTGTAAAACAAAACATTACTAAACTAGATAAAGCTAAAAAAGCTGCTAAAGTTCCCCTGTTTTGCCCTTGCTGCAGTAAGCTAATGAAAAAACATATGGACCCACAATATTATAAGGTTCATAAAACTTGTTACGATTGTGTTATAGATAAAGAACATGAATTAAAGAAACAAGGTAAGTGGGAAGAATATCAAAAACAAATCCATAATTCTGATATCGATGGTGTTATAACAGATTATAAAGCATTTGTAGAAGCAGCTTTAAATGAATCAAATGAATCCTTTATTACTGAAGGTGGGGATGTAGAAAATTGGGTAGGAGGTATTGATAAAGAAAGAGCTAAAGAAGCTTTAGAAAAGGGGGTTGAATATCTTAAATCTAAAAAGATAAAATAATCCTACCCTAATTTTTACATATTTATAAAATATAAATACTAGTCAAATGACAAAAAAAGAGCTTAAAGAAATGATTAAAACCGCTATCCAAGAAGAAACATCTCAACCTCATGGAAATGTAGGAGCCCAAACTCCAGAAGGTGAAGTGCTTGGATTTTTAGATGAACAAGAAGAAGAGGAAGTAGAAGTGGAAACTGAGGAAGAAACCGAAGAAATCGAAACTGAAGGACCTAAAAGACTTTCTTCTAAAGAGCAAGAAGTTCAAAATAGTTTAGAAAAAGCCCTTGAAGCAGCTAAAAATTTAGGGAATGAAAAGTTAGTTACTCAAATAGGAAATACTATTACTTATTTCACTAGATCAGAAGTAATTAAAGAAAAGCAAGATCTTGAAGAAGATATTAGAGCTAAATTTCTAAGAACTTTAAGATTATCTTAGGATGCCTTATAAAAGAGTAGGAAAGTGTGTTCATAAGAAATATTCTAATAAGAAAATTTCTAAAAAACCCATTGGATGCTCTGATAGTGTCGAAAAAGCAAAAGACTACCTCCAAGCACTTTATGCTAGTGAAATGAACGAAGGAAAAAAAATGACACCCAAAGAAATAGCTAAAAGAGAAGATATTATCAAAGGAATGTTAGATAATAAAAGGTCACTAGTAAAAAAATATGGTGCAGATGCCGAAAAAGTAATGTATGGTACTGCAACTTCAAAAGCAAAAAAAATAGCCGAAATGGAATCAAAAGATAAATTAAGAGAAGTAATTAAAAAAGCACTTTCTAAATCAGTTGAAGAAGAAAAAACTGAAAAGTATGATAGTAATCCTGCTTTAAAAGGAAATCAAAAAGATAACCTCCCAGATGCTTTACAAAAAGCAATTATTAAGAAAAAGGGTGGTAATGTTGAAGAAGGTGATCTAGATTTAGGCCATCAAGACGATGAACCTGGCATGTTAAAAGCTAATATCTATGATATAGGAAAATACGCTGTAGAACTTTATAAAATGGTTTCTGAGTTTGATAAAATGGAGGGTGAAGTTGATTTCCCCCATTGGTGGCAATCAAAAATTATTAAAGCTAAAGAATTTATGTCTTCAGCAAAACATTATCTTGAATTTGAAATAAATGAACCTAAGATAGATGCTATGGTTAATAGTATACCTGAAATGGAAGATGGGTTAATGGAAACTATTAAAGAACTAAAATTTTCTAATCCACAAATCACCTCAGAGGAAGTCATTAAGCATATCCAAGAAATTAAAACACTATCTGAAGAAAAAGATTCCCTCTGTAAACGAGGAAAAGATTACATTAAAGCTCGTAAAGCAGCAGGTGAAAAATCATCAGCATATCTTTCAGGTCGAGCTGTAAAAGTATGTAAAGGTGATATTAAATTTAAGGGTAAAAAGGTAGATAGTTACAAATGATTACTGAATCCCGTCTTAGAGAAATAGTTAGAGAATCGTTGAGAGATTGGTTCAAAAAAGAAGACTGGGTAAAGATTAATACTGCAGGTACAATTGAGGGTCCTTGTGGTACAATGGATAAAAAAGAACCTACACAAAGATGCTTACCTCGTAAAAAAGCACAATCTATGACTAAGGCTCAAAGAGCAGCTACAGCTAGAAAAAAAGTTAGAGGTTCAAGAAAAGGTAAACAATTTGTAAAAAACACTCGTAAAGGAGAATTTAAAAAGAAATCATGACAGTTGATCAGTTTAAAGAAAAAATAAGAATGATTGTCAAAAAGGTGTATGTTCCTAAAGAGGAAGATGCTCCTGTAATTGATTTTGAGGAATTTAAAACCTTCCCAGAACTCAGAGCAATTATCGTAGATTTATTAACTGATAATTACGGTAATTTCATATCTTCAATTGATTATGTTGCTCCTAAACCAACAACATTTAGAATTAACTTAAAAAATGGTCAATATTTTTATTTAGTTTGGAGTGAAAGAAGTTGGATTGCTCAAGTAGAAGGAAAAAAATATTATCTTCTAAACTTAAACGAAGAAGAACGTGCTATTGAAGCTATAGCAAGAATTCTAAGATACTCAGCTCCTGAAGGTATGGAAGAAGAAGGTGGTGGAGACGCAGGAGTAGAATCAGAAGAAACCGAAGAAGTAGAAACTGAAGAAACAGAATAATGGACCCTATTAAAAAGTTTTTAAATAAAATTTCTTATAAATTTCCTAAAGGATATCCTGACATGAATAATGATCAGGATATTTTATTGTTAGAAGCATTACTTAGTGAAATTGGGGTTAATATCATTTTAGAGAATCAGGATTTAATTTCCATCATTAAATCTAATATTACGGATTATGGAGATTTAGAAGCATCTGGCAGAGATGCTATTAAACTTACATTTTCAGATATTCCTAATAGAGGTGGGCAATCTGATTCAATGCGTAAAGATGTTTATGATGAAATAAAAAATCTTGTTGATAATGAAGAATCTTTATCTAATTATAGAAAATTAGCTACTGGATCTTCATTAGGTAGTGCTGTTATAAATTTTAATGGTAAAGATTATAAACTAATAGTTAAAGGAACTTCTGATAAAACTGCAAGTGACACTGATGTTAAAGAAGCATTAGTATCCTTATTTTATTCAGTTGATATAGATTCTCCCTTTACTAAAGAAAATTATGAACCCAGAATAAATCAATTAATTGAAATTGCTTCAAATGGTATCCAAGGAGAAAGCAGTTCAGCCACAGATAAAGTAATTAATTATTTAACAGCCACAGTAGATGATAACAAAGCGGCAAACATTAATTTTATTAATCAACCTTTATCTTCAGCTTTAGCTATTAAAGAAGTTTATCCTGGTCAAGAATTAATTAGAACTGGTGTTTTTGATCAAATTCGAAGTAAAGCACAATCTATTACAGGATTACCTGCTGATAAATGGTGTCCCGGTGATGTATATGTTAAACTTGAACCTGTAAGCATCCCTTCGGATGATAACATCGAACTTATAAATGACTTATTTAATGATGAATGGGGAGGTGATTCAAAACCACTAACTGCTGTTTCTTTAAAACAGGCTGAAGCCCAAGGAGGTAAAGCTAAAGCATTATTAAACAAATATGCTGCAGTTAAAGATGATTATAATCTTACTAAAGATGAAATAAATTATAGTAGAGACCAATTTAGAGAAGCTATTGAAAATCTAAGAGAAAAAATTAAGGGTCTTATAGGAACTAACTCTAACATAAAATATAATATTGGATCCGAAGACCTAAAAGATGACCCTAGATTTTTAAGGGGAAAATTTGCCGCTTTAAAATCCATAGAATTTTTATTTAGACAATTCAGTAACGATAAAGTAGATGATGCCGTAGTAGCCTTAGTAGGATTTGCCTTATCATTATCAGGAGTAAACCCTACATTTTTTAAAGTAACAGGACAAAAATCAGGTGCTCCTGGTAAAGTAGATAAATTTCCAAGAGGCCAAAATGTCACTTTATATAATGTAGATGGAGATTTTGAACCTATTGAAATAATTGATTCTCCTACATTTGGGGGGTTGAAAATAGATTTTAAAATTGAAAAAGGGGGTAAACCTTATTCTGTATCGATTAATGCTAGAAATAACGGTAATACCCAAGGTACTCTTGAAGTGCAGAAGATTAAAGCCCTTTAATATTTATTAGTATGTGTAATTGTGGATGTAATACATGTGAAACTAAACCTTTCACTCTTAATGAGAGTAAAACTTCTAAATCCCTTTTATCTGAAGGACTTAGATATTGTTTAGAAAAAGAAAAACCATTAACCGAGCATGTTTATAGGGCAGGTTCTGAAGCTTATTTTAATTTATGGGCGGAAGCAAGAACATTATACTCCAGGAATTTAATTAATGTAACAGGTACAGATAAAGAAATTTTAACCGAAACTGATTTAGGTCATTTTGGGATGTACGAAAATAAAAAAGTGCCTTTAGATTTTATATTTGAAGCTGAATACCAAGGAAGAGAAGTAGAACTAAATAAGCCAAAAAGAGGTGGTTCTAAAAAATTCTTTGTATACGTAAGAGACCCAAAGACTAAAAACATTAAGAAAGTATCATTTGGTGCTAAGGAAGGAGGTCAAAGATTATCTGTAAAACTAGATGATCCTGCTAAGCGCTCAGCATTTTCTAAAAGACATAGATGTCCACAGAAAAATGATAAAACAAAACCTTCATATTGGTCTTGTAGATTGCCTCGTTATTGGAAATCCTTAGGTGGAAGTAAAAATTATGGTGGATTCTGGTAAACCTTATTCTGACACTCATATTTCAGAAAATAGTTTTATAAGGGTTTTTGATAATAATATAGATCCTATAGAACTACTCTGGCACCGTGATAAAGAAGATCGTACTGTAGAGGTACTTCATGATACAGATTGGCAGTACCAAGAAGACAATAAATTACCTATTGAACTTAAAGAGGGTATTAATATATTTATACCGAGATACAGTTGGCATAGGCTAATTAAAGGTACAAACGAATTAAAACTTAGGATAGTTGAAAATGGATAATTTTGATTTTAAAGCTTATATAGCAGATAATCCCCTTTTAAAAGAAGATGAAGGAGCAGATATTAATGTATCCCAACTTGGGTCCGATATGTCTGCTCTAGCTAATTCTTTAGATGATGCTGTTGAAGACCAATTAGAAAAAAGTGAAGAACAAGAGGGAGAGATTAAGGAAGCTTTAGATCCTGCTTCTCTTTTATCTTATATTTTAGCTTCAAATACTGTAATTAATATTTTATCTAAACAAGCTATGAAAATAGCTAAAAAATATGAGTGGGGTAAAGGTGAAGAAGCAGCAAGAAATATTTACAAATTCACCCATGAATTAGAAGAAAAATTTAAATCTCCTATTAGATTTATTGTTTCTAAATTTACTAAAGATTCTAAAAAGGTAAAAACTATCACTAATTCCTTATTTGTACTATTCTTAGGTTATCTAGCTTTCCATGCAGGGGGTAGTGCCCTTAAATACTTAAAACAGGCTAAATTATCAGCTGGGGGAATAGCGGGTCTAAAAGCAGCTTTAAAAGGTAAAGATATTGTAACAACAACTCAGGATATAATTAATGATTTAGCATAAAAACAAATTTATAGCCTGATTCATAGCCAGGCGCCCTTTGGGGTTAAAATTATGCAGCTGTGGCGCATCCTCTTTGGATAGCGCCACTTTTTTTCGTATATTTAAACAAAAGAATTAATGGATAAGAAAATAGTAATTGTAGGAGCCGGAGTTGCAGGTGTAAATGCAGCCACAAAATTAGTAGATAATGGTTACCCTGGAAGCAATATTACTATAATTGATATGGGTAAATGTCCTTTCTTTAGAAAACCCGAAGAAGTAATGACAGGGTTTTTAGGAGCAGGTGGTTGGAGCGATGGTAAACTTACTTACCATACTTCTATTGGGGGACATATGTCAAAATATTGTGGTGAGGAAAAAGCAATGGAATTATTTAATCAAGTAATTACTAATTTTAAACGATTCCACCCTAAACCAGAAGAAGTACAATGTTCAGATCCACAGGCAGAACCCGATTTTATTAAACCATATTTTGGTTTAAGGTTATTTCCTGTATGGCATGTTGGTACAGATTATTTACATGAAATTGGTAAAAACTGGTATACTTATTTAATAGGAAAAGGTGTTAATTTTAGATGGGAAACTAAAGTAACCAACATTAACTTTGATACCCAAGAGTTAGGGACAGATAAAGATACCAATGATGACGATTGGATAGAATATGACCGTCTAATATTTGCTGTTGGTAAATCAGGTATTGATTTTGGTAAACAATTAGCTGAAGATTATTCATTCCCCACTGAACCCAAACCTGTACAAATAGGGGTACGTTTTGAAGCTCCTCAAAAACATTTCCAAAAATTAATTGATATTTCTTATGACTTTAAATTATATAGAAAATTTGAAGATAAAGGAGTATCATTACGTTCATTCTGTACTAATAATAATGCTGCTTTTGTTGCGGTAGAGGAAACTTATGGTAATTATAGCTATAATGGTCATGCTAAAAAGGACATGCGTTACAGGAATGATATGACTAATTTTGGTATTCT
>VMHT01115331.1_pt1 | contig 15756 bp, 19 predicted proteins | sample 4693611 | NCBI WGS metagenome assembly VMHT01 (sample SAMN12280063, study PRJNA550983) | marine metagenome | isolation source: seawater sampled from same location over 5 years 0.02-0.2 micron viral filtrate | place: USA: collected off the coast of southern California halfway between the port... ... | reverse complement strand
GTATTTCTCATGAATCAAGTTGGATGTCTGGGACTGGAGTTATTACAAAAATTACAAAGTGTAGTATCAAATTTAAAGTTGATGGATCTGATACCAGTAGAACTGTGCGAGAAAATTTTAAAATTGATATGTCAACGGAAGCAGTTGATACTGTGCCAGCGAAAAAACGAAAACCGATGGAGTGGGAAAAAATTTATGGGTATCACAACGCACAGTATTTTGAATGGGACGGGGCCGAGAAAGGATTTGTATCGACTGATAAAGACCATTCTGAGCTCTGTTTACGGTTGAAGCTGAACGAAGGTGATTCATGGGACGATATTGTATGGTCAACAGCTGACGGTAAACGAACGCCACTCGTCATCATGCCGTCCTGGTCTGCTGCTAACGCCCGTGGCACCCATGGCACCCTTGGGCATTTCTTAGTAATTGAACCTGATGAGGATAATTGGACAAGAAGGCAGTTGTATTCTGCTATTGAAAGTAAAATTATAAACGATAACCCTAACATGTGTTGTGGTACCTCTAACCCACTGAAAAATCGTTTTTTATACGTGTGTGACCATCAAAATCGTAATCGTTCATACTTAGAAGGGATGTATGTAACACATCACTTATTTGAGGTTAAAGGAAAAACAGTACCTGTATTAGGTTGCAGATGGGGATCATAATAATACCTTAACGGAATGAGGAAGTTAGACGAACATAAAAAAAGGGGGCAGGTGCTGGTCCTTTTTTATACCAAATATAAATATTCTATGCAATAGCATAAGATTAGCATTATAAAACAGAAATATTATAATTTTTAATATTTTCTTATTCTTTTTTTAATGCTGTACACCTGCTATTGCACCAACACTAGAATGCTTCTTCTATACTCAATGCTGTGCGATGCTAAGCCCCGACGCCATGCCTACCATTATAGTAAATACAACTATTATCACGTACACACACGACACATACACACCGACACACACCGACACACACACTGCACGAGACAGCTATAGAAACATTCAAACAAATCAAAACAAATCAAAACAAACAAACAAAAGAAAAAAACAGAAACTATGTCACAAGCATTACCAGTAGACCAGCCACGCAAAATGATGAAACACCGGTTCGCCTTGATTGAACGCGATATTGAAATGGAAAAATCAAAAGTATTCGTTGAACAAAGCAAAGGGCAAGCGGAACAAGGAGCGAAACCTGTTAAGAAGCCTACACTTGACGACGTGATTGCTTGGGGAGCAAACTCTAGTTACGCTGTCTTGTACACTGTTGCGCAGCAATGCTTTCCAGATTTTATGCGTTTAGATGACGCCGCAGAATATCTTCACGAGCTCCATGAAAAGGCAAAAGAAAAGGCAAAAGAAAAGGCAAAGGATGGCGTCGCCGCGGTTTTTGCTAACTTGCAAGGTCAAATGTCTTCAATAAAGAAAGCGAAAGCAGTGAATGAAGAAGAAGATGACGCAGTAAATCAAGACGACCAAAGCAATGAAAAGCTGAATGAAGAAGGGGAGTTGGTGGAAGCACCGGAGAATAATGAGAAGTCTAAAACTAATTTGAAGCGAAAAAATGCAATGGTGAATGGTAGCACAATAACGAAGCAAGTTACAGACGCTTTAAACTGTGTTCAAAAGGTGAAAGCTAATATTACTCCAGCTAACATAGAGGTGATGGATGAGGCCATAAAGGAAATGAAAAAATCTATATCTGACATGCCGGAAAAAATGCAAAAAATTGCTAAAGAAGTGTGTTCAATATGGGAGCCGCTAACAAAAAAGCTAAAGAAATAAGTTTTTCAAAATACTTGTTCTACCTTGGCAGCTGGTAAGTTTTGTTGCAATAGCTAGAGGATATGCAATGGATTATGCAAAGCACTTGGTTCAATGGGGCATCGTTGGAGTCTATTTTTATTGTCAATAGATAGTACCTTTACCATTCTAGCATAATAGTTGTGTGGAAGAAAAGAGAATAAGAGACAATACATCATAAAATCATATAAATCATCATAATAAATCACAAAATAGCGCTTTTAAAATAAGTTGCTGAAATAAAACAATTCTCGTAGTTTTAAGAAGTTACCTCTCGTTTTCTTTTTTTCTCCAGACCCTCGTCAATATCTTCGCCAATACAGCCACCAACACATTGGTTCATACTCATGCTAAATCCAACTTCCTTAAAACGAGTCGTTTCCAAATAGTTCATCATCTCCTCGTACATGCACGGAACTATGTTGTTTGTCAGCAAAACGCTGTACAATGCATTTTTCGGCAGTGTAACTTTAAAAAAGTAAACATAAGACCCAGGCTCTCCACCATGGTACAACTCACCAAAAAATTGTGCCCACTTATTTGAAGCATTACACATATTACTAAACCAATCCTTGCCAAGCGTTGTTTTCTTTGTTGTGTAGTATTTACCGACCTCTCTAATAGTCATCGCCATCGTTAGTACTTCTGTACCTTTTACATAACACTGTTCTAGATCCGGTTCATCAAACATAAATTCGAACGGGGTATCTGTTGCATCGTCTTTCTTAAGCAGAGTATTTGCATTTTTCCACGGCATAACTTTAAATTCCATAATTATATGCTTTGTTTTGTTCTTTTTACTAGTTGTAATTATCTTGTTTGTAGGGCGCGTTGCATGGACGAGTGCAGTGTAACTATACTGCGTTAAACAGTGTAAAAGAATATTTAAAAAAAGTGGAAACAACATGTTGACGAATAACCAATAATTAGTGCTGTTCTAGACCTTCCGCGTATAAAATAGTGCTGTGCTCCTGCTATTGCAACAACACCATAATGCTTCTTCTATATCCAATACTGTGCCCATGCTAAGCTCCGTGTTATACTGTATCCATGCTAAGTCTCTCCTGTGCTATATCTATCCTACGTCCCTTCCATGCTGTGTCCATCTTAAGTCTCAATGTGCTTTGTCAAAAAATAAATAATGCTGTGACTATACCATTTCAAAAGGACATTGGTGTTTGCCGCCAAATATTACTAATGGTCTTTCGTGTAGAAATAGATGCTACCACGTCACACATACAGACGCACACACCTACACACATACAGACGTACACACCTACACACATACAGACGCACACACATACAGACGCACACACATACAGACGCACACACGTACAGACGCACACACGTACATCGTAATACTTTTGCACGATACGCTATTTAATAATATTATGAACATGGTTACTGATTCATTAGGGAAAAGAAAGAGAAGTGTGTTTACACAACTTGTCGAGCAGGAAATTCAGGAATGCGAGTACGTCAGAGTAGTCTTTGAAAAGTGTAAATTACATGCTGTTAGTCAGTCAAGGGAATTATCAGAGCTCATTGAAAGTTACATGTTGGAGCGTTGGCACTTGAAAGCACAAGTAAGTTGTGTGAAGCGTCGTTTTGTTGGATCGAAGCGGAGGAGGTGGCAATTATCAACAAAACGTTTGAGTAGTGGAGAAGTATACGAAGAGTTGTTGAGGAAGTACCTTATTGGAGAAAGTCAATGTTGGAAAGCCTGGGCAAGGCTGTTGAATAAGACGCAACTAAGAGAAGCGTTTCCAATTGTTTTGTATGAAATGAAACAATTGCTGAAAATGTTACACAGTATCAATATGGATATAAGTGGGATATTTGTTTTTAAAAAATAATATTTAAAAAGAAGTTAAATAAGCACTCCAGAAGCAGTGATAACAAAATTATCTACCTTTTCTATTTGTATGTTCTTTATTTTGTTAATTTCTTCCAAGCTTACTTTTAACGTTGCGTCTTCGTCATTTAAATAAACCTTTGTGACTACTTCACCAATGGTATAGTTTGGCGACGAACAATCAAACAATGTCTTCAAAACGTTTGCAACTCTAATGCTTAAACCGTAATTCATTGACAAGTGTTCAAAACGTGTAAACGCTTCATGTGGTTCTCTTTTTCTTTTTTTTGTCTTCCTTATTGTGTTTCTTCTGACCTTGCATTCCTTGCAACAAAACCAGTGCCTGTTACTACAAAGCTTTGTGGTATCTTTCTCCTTCTCCCAATAATATGTACCATCTTTCACTTCCAACTTGTTCGTGCGTGCACCTTCACCAAGCAATCTGCTTCTGCCACATTCTAAAGCATACGAAAATCCATAAAGGATGGCTGCCTTCGACTGCTTCAGACTATGCCCTAACTCGGTACCTAGGCAAGCTTCTTCCACCCCTATCGTAAAACAAAGAGGGCAAGGCACCAGTACTTTATTCGTAAATCGTTTTATTACTTCATTCGAATAAAGGTATCGTTTACTTATATCAATTGATGGCAAACCAAAGTCATTAAAATGTTCAAAAACATACAACGAGTCATATTGTTCCACATCTTTTACGCTTCCACATTCCTTAAAATACAGTTCTACCAAAGATGCAGACTCTGCATCTCCAAGATATTCTTTAATTTCATTTTTCTTCTTAATTGTGTATTCAGTGGCTGTGAAACCTATTACTTGGTTCTTCTTCTGAACATATTTAGAATAACCTCCACGAGTTAGATAATTTCGGCACGGAGGATTCATTCCATCATTATTTATTCGAAATAATGTTAGTGCAGTACTTGTAATATCAGTCAAGTCCGTAGTTCGCGTTGCAGTAGATTTATGTAAACGTCTCGTAGCTCGCACTGGATGATTACCTCTCCAAACTGTACTGTTCTCCCCCATAGTTGTTTTATTCCTTGCAGCATTATCTTGACCTGCAACTCGAATGACTGGTGTAACTGGTGCCACTGGAATAACTGTAGCAACCGGTGTAGTTGTTCTATTCTTTGCAGCATTATCTCTCGCAACTGTTCGCGTTCGTTTCCTTACAATAACTTCTGACTGTGGTTTGTTTAAAAGATGTTCAAGCGTCATGTTTTTTAAACTGATTGTTTTGTGCCTCGATTGTGCGTTTTTTAAAGCCTTAGCCCAAAGAAGATCCACCTTGTTTAAACGTGGCACGAGATGTGTTTTCAACAATGATTTCATATATAAACCAACAACTATTTTAAAGTTGTCCAACAGAAACTTATCACCTTGTTTCTGAACTTCGTCCGTCAGATTCTTATCATTAAACAGAGTCAAAATTTCTTTTAAGAAAGAAATCTTCGCTTGCCTTACCACATTGTCAGGGTTTTGATGACGGTCACCTATATGAAACTGTATGTATCTTGCATAAATTTCACCACTTTTTGACGAAAAATTCTCGTAAAAATCTGCAGCTCCTGTCGCCGCCTCCGTACTTGTCACAGATGCCATAACTTTTTAAATATATAAAATATGTGTGTGTTTATTTTTCTTGTTTGTAGTTGTTTTAGTTTCTTCTGTTGTTGAGTCATCCAACTCTATCTGTAGTTACACTGCACGTCGAGGAGCGTGTATAGTGAAGTATATATATTATGTTTTGGAAACGTTCTAGAAGTAGGTGCTTAGCAGGAGCACAGCACCGTTTTTATTTTGGACCAGCAAATAGCAGGAGCACAGCACCGTTTTTAGTTTTACGTGTTATTTTTATGCTCCCCCTTTTTTTTTAAGTACTACCTCCACTGCGTCGTTTTGCTAGCCTTCATAGATAGTGTTGTTTATTTGAGCAAAATGTATTAAACAATGCTGTGTCTATGCTATTTACAGTTATTTTATAGTTCAATATATTTGTATAACACGCACACATACACATACACGCGCACGACATATGCATACAACACGTATACACACACACACACACATACATAGACATATACACATAAACACGCATATAAACAAAGAAAGTAAACAAATGATAAATTTGATGGAAACCGAAAACAGAAACAACCGAGTATACAACCAAGTTCAAGAGACCAGTTTTCGGCTGCGTCGGGAAGAAAGGAGGTCTAGAACTTTCGAAGGAATGCAACCACGGCAACTTAGCTTTGGGCCCGACACGTCGGGCAACTGTTATGTTCCTGGAACCAGGGTTGCAAACATACTTGATGAAATACGTGACGGCATGGAAGGATTGCAATCGTCTCCTGTTCCTTGATTTCAGATAGACATACAGCGCAAGGGTCTAAACCATCACCGTCACAGGTTGTGACTTGGTATCGCGGCTCTGGTCGAGGGGACTGAGCATGTGATCGTTGAAAAATAGTAACAGGAGTTCTTAAAATAGATCGTCGCATACTAGACTGCACAAACGATGTAAGGATACTCTGGCGTATAGGAGATATTGGTAAGCGAGTATTCATTTTAAAGTAATTTAATACTATGTTATATATTTTAAATAAGTAAACATTTATCTTCTACAACAACCTTTGATCTTGGTACAAGAAACTTGTTATCCCTTGTTTCGTCCAAATCTTGTACAAGAACCATGTCGTTAAAATAGTTCTCCTCCAACACTTGATACATAGTGCCTAAAGACCTGCCAAGGTAATCTGTTTTGGTGTGTTGTGTATTTTTTTTTAACGTAACAGCGCGATCTTTTAAGCCAAGTGTTGCATAGTTGTATAAAGTATAACTTACGACATGGCCCTCTGCACGAGTATTAAAAATACAACCACGTACCAATCTTTTGTACTTTCCGTGCTCGTTGTCATAATCTGTTGTCACAAAGTAGCGCTCCTTTATCATCTCAGCTTCCTGGTTCCTTTTTAAGAACTGTAACGTCCGCCGTTCATCAAACGGTGTAGAAACACGTTTAAATCGCTTCATTTCATTGTCACGACGATCAAGGGTAATAATTTGACCTTCCTTTAAACGTGGTTGAAATGGTTGCACGTCGAACGTTTTTGATAGTTGAAACGATAGCACGTCGCTACGACTATTGTGTAGTAACATAAAAAAAAAGTCTCTCTCTCGTTGCAGTTTGCTAAAAAGTTTGTAAGCATGTATACCCGGGATTACAAAAACCCATTTTAGATTTAAAAATGTATGGCAGGCGTTTTTCAAACCAAAACTTCTGCGACGACCAATAGCTGTAAAACAATCGTAGCTAAGCTGCGTGCCGTGCCGCGTCCTAAGATTCGTGTCAGGGTAAGGGTTGTCGAAGCTGCTTGTCATAACAATAATCTTTGTTGCGTCATTCATTGCATTATTCCTTCTCAAAGCAGCATCTACCCAGTGAATGGTCATAAAAATTGGTGACCCATCCTTCAAGCCAACGTCAACGAAGAATTTAATAACAGCTTCCACTTTACCCTCCTGCGACACTTGCGGTTCAATTTTCGTCCAGAACGGGTAGCTTAGCAGGCCGCCATGCATGCGCAACAAGTAAAGGTTTCCCGGGTATGGCTGCTCTGCGATACACTTTGCAATTGCCTCCTTATCACGTTTTAATGAAAACGTATCTAGAAGAATAATTGTAAATGACTGGTCTGTTTCCCAAGACTTTTCTAATTCAGGTTGTCGCAACTCTCCAATTGCTTTTATAAACTGATCTGTATCTATTCCACGTTGCATTTTCAATACCTTGAAATCTTCTACGGAGCGAGTGCGCTTCATGGTTTTATTAATTTGTTTGTTTTGTTTGTTTGTTCGTTTGTTTTGTCTGTTTATTGTAAATGTCTCGTGTTGTGTAAGTGTCGTGTAAGTGTCGTGTAAGTGTTGTGTACGTGTCTTGAGAATATAATAAAATTGGAACGATACCCCAATGCTGTGTTCTGCTACACTTACACAGTGCTTCTAAAAGCTTTTCAAAAAAGGTGGTCACTTCAATATTTTTTTATAAGTCTAAATGCTATGTCTATTTCAATTATTGCCGCCAAAAAAAGAGGTGTGCTGTGGTGTGGCTACTTTCATATATTTTTTTATAAGTCTACCCAATGCTGTGTTATGCTAAACCCCCACAGTGCTTCTAGAAGCTTTAAAAAAAGGTGGTGGTGACTTCAATATTTTTTTTAAAAGTCTACCCCAATGCTATCTTACAATACTTTTATGACTAATATTTTTAGAGACTTTTAGAAGCACTGAAGTTTTAGCACAAACGCTACCCTTGTACATCATTTCAAAAAGTGCAACAAAACGACTCGCACGAGACACGTGATACAATAACGGCACACAAAAAGCAAACAAACAGCGAAACATGAAACGAGCAAACGAAAGCAAAACGAAGAACACAAAGCGGCAAAAGGTATACAGCATCACAGAGATGCAGACGAATGCAGTGAAGGTATTACAAAGATTTGCACGTAAGGTTATGAAGTATCAACGTGAATTTTTAAAGGTGGACAATCCTTTTCGTGTCGATCATTACGATATTGCCGACTTAGAAGATGCATTTGAAAAAGGTGATGTGTTGAGGTTTGGCTGGTGTAATGGCGAGATATTAAAACGTATGCCAATGAATATACCAACAGAGCTCTCGTATTTACATAATCGTGACAAAATATTTAAAATGTTTACGTCAAGTGAAAAGTATCATACTAATTGTTTAATCAGATATACAATTAATATTCATGTAGATGGTAACATAAAAATTACTTTTTGGCCACCTGACCTAAATAAATGGGATTATCAAATATGTTGTCTGTTGGAGGAGACAGTTTCATCAATATATTGTTACAAATTGTACTTTGACAAGAATCTACTATCATCTTTTGAGAACATACGGCTACATGTTCCAATATTTGACATTATTTCTCCATACGGTTATGCCACAGATATGAAAGTTAAAGCAAGGATCATAGAAGATGATGAGAAAGATGTATACTCTTTACCTGTTGGAAAACAAGGCGAAGGTGGCTTTCGTTCAACAGATCGCGGTACAACATTTGCAGAAGAAATATATAAAAAACATTTTTATTGCAGACAGAAAAAAATAAGATGAAGTTGAGCATTAAAAATAACTATTATATAGGCGTGAAACAAAGCTTAGTAAAATGAAATATATTTTAATTATTTGCACCATACTGATCGTCGCCTCCTTTCTTCTTTCCTACTTAGCTTATGCAGAGCTAGACAGCTGTAACCTCGACTTTAAGTTTCTATCACCACTGACAGTCATCATTTCCTTGCTACCACCAATGTTCTACGGCTTTGTTGATCGCGAATCCAAGATGCGCAGCTATGTTGCGACGCTACACTTACTTGCTACGCTCGTTGCTGTGCTATTCAACAGCATGTTCTTTGCGGAAACCGTCTACTTGGACAAGCTTTGCAGCATCACAGACAGCAGCGCATATGGCTACCAGCTAGGCTCCGTGCTCTGCTTGCACCTTGGCGTCCTAGCGGGGCACATGATTGGCCGCAAGATGAAATATGAACGCTTAGGAAGAATGGATATTTAGCACTTGAGTAGCATTTCTGCCGTTTACATCTGTAAACACAAGCGTTGCAGCAATTTTTTCTGGTGCAAGCGGTTGAAACGCCCCATAGCGGCGGTCTACCTTTTGCCAGCAGCTTCTACCTTTTGGTATACGCGTCTTGAATACATTAAAGTAGTATTCGTCACTCACGTCCATCAAACCTTCGTGTGCTTCGCAACCACAAGCTTCTTTTAGCCAACTTGCCATGGCATCTGTAATCATATTGTGATTTTTCCAATGCTTTTGCACGTCCATATCAATAGGTATTGGGCAACTCATGATGTTTCTTTTATTCGGGACTTAGGTTTTCTTTTACACTGCTCAAAGTGTTTGACGAGTGTGTAGGTGCCACCGAGTAAGGTGCGCTTGCAAATGGCACACTGAAATACCTTAGGCATCTTAGGTATTCTGGCGCGAAACATTTATAGTTTAACATTTTTTAACTTTCAATTATTCATTTTAATGCTGTGTCTATGCTATCTATGATTACTCCTTTTAGTTTAATGCTGTGTCTATGCTATGTAGGACTTTAAGAAAGTTCCCCCTTTTTTTTACACCACAACATGTTCCTCTCTCACACACTATAACACTGACGCTAAACTACACTGGAAGTGCATAATGCAAAAAATGTCACCTTTGTTGTTACCAGCCTCGGTGTTTACTTACAAGCAAAAGAAGAAGAAACACAAGAAACGAGTGTTGCGTGTTGTTGTGCTCGTCTTTGTTGTAGTTATTTTATTGGTCGTATCAGTTTTTTTATAATGTTTCAATTGGAATTCAAACAAACCCAAGATGGTATTTCAAGTATTATACGTGTTTCGTTTTTAAACTCGTCTTTGTTTCTTCCCACAGAAAGCCAGAAGAAAGAGTGGGATAAGCATTATCTAAAGTACAGGATCCCTCGGTGCAACTTTCTTTGGCAACAAAAAGAGTTGCAGTCGCTGTACTACTGGGCAACACGTGGTTTGAAGCATATGAAGGACGTAGAACCGTTTCAAGTAAAAGATGCTAGGGCACTTGACTGGATACTTCGACAATATTACAAAACCACGTTGGGAATGCACTTTCAACACAAGGACAATAAGCTTTTAAAATGGAAGTTTATGGAAGGCAGACCAGGGTGGGGCAACCTGCACGTTCACGCTGAGTATCCGACGCTTGCATCAAGTGATGCGCCTGTGGAGTTATCAAAACTACTGCAAGAATTTAATATGCAAAGGGCCTTTCAATTTTTAAGAGACAAGCCTAACATGATGCTACTTTATAAACGTGTTGTACCAGCAAAAACGACCGCATTGGCTTTTTTTATAAAGCATTACCCTGCTTTGTTTCAAGTTAGGCAAGGTGACAAGGCGGTATTATCTGTCCACCGCCAGGTTGCTATGCTTCAAGCAAAACCTGTTTTGAAGCAAGCATACGAAGAATATGTTATGGCCGGTAGTATTGCACACAGTGATTTTTTTCGTTTTGCAATTTCGAGGGACCGTGTTGAGGAAGGCGTGGACGAGCAGCAACTAGGCACGCAAGAAATGATGCAGTTGTTTCAAGACTTGAAAAAAGAGGAGACGTTGCAGTACAAGCAACGTGTTGTGTTACGTTTACGCGGTGTAGATTCTTCATTTGACCTGCGACATATGGAAGGCTACAGAAATGGTTATGGAATACGGGAGAGGCAGCTAGTCTACGAGACTGACTTTGATAAACCGGGTAAAGTGTTGCTAGAACCAAGTTGCAAATCGATTATTGAGCAGATGAACCGTAAATCGGATAGAGAGTTAAATAAAATATAAGTTTTTTTAAAATGTTAAGTCTTATAAACTATTATCTCTCTGATAGATGCTATCGCAATCATTGTAGTAGCTTTGTAGGTCAAACTCCACGAGTAAGTAAGGCCAGTGCTCTGGTTCCGTTATCTGAACAAAGTTTGTCTCGCACTTTACCTTGCACACGTAACTATGACCATCACAATGAAACAAAGCAGCTGAGTTTATCGGTGAAAAACGCAACAATGCGTTCTCCTTGACGTCAAAGAAAATAAGAAGGTCTGAGAAGCGATTGCAGCGTATTGTTGTCCAAGACCTTGTAAAGCGTTGAATTATAGTCCTTTCGCCTTTCACGGTCCAGCGTTGCTTCAACTCGTTTGACAAGTGCGACCATGGCTCCCACGTATCATGCTCAGGACCGTAGCCTAGCCAGCGTACTTTAAAACGAACAGTGGGTTGTGTCACAACCTTCACGATATTTTCTACTTGAAATACAGACATTTTTGAATGTTTTTAAATGTTTTTGAAATGGTGTAAGTCGTCTAGGTGTCTCGTGTGTCTCTCAAGGTGTATAGTATATTTAGTGTTATAAATAGGGTTCTTACTTCAATGTTTTTTTAACAATGGATACGTATACTAAAAAAAACCTTACAGACATATGGAGATACATAGACAGACATATACATGCACATACACCGCATAACTTGCGTAACTTGCGTAACTTGACAACTTGTTTACATATACACAATCTACAAAATGGATCGTTTTAAACATTTACAAATACTTACCGACAAGGAGTTGTCAAAGCACTCTGAGCTTTGTGTATTTACACAGGGTACAAGAAAAGTAAGAGCTGGCGAAGCCTATCGTTGCAAGGAAGGGCATATTACCTTTGTATCTGCAACTGGAATTAGTGGCGTGTTTACTGCTATGCGGGCGATGAAGCGCAAGGACGCTCAATTTGATGTGTCGATTTATGGGGAAATGACGACAATTAAAACAGGTGGTTACAACTTTCAAGGACGATCGACAAAATCATTACTTGATAAAATAGAGCAGCAGCCGAAAACGAATCCTTGTGCAGTTTGCTTTGCAACCACAAGATCTATGGGCACACATCGAGCAGATCTAGGCTCGTTGATGACAGCGTGCCCAGTAAGTTTGTTGCTGAAGGAAGCACTGCATCGGCAACGCTCAAAGAAGGAAAAAAAGATAAAGATTGCGAAGGTTTATCAAGAAAACAATAAATGTTTTTATGGCCTTACGTGCCCTCGTTTAAAAGGAAAAGATTGTTTAACAGGGTGTCCTAACCAAATTAAGTATGAACAAAAGATGGAACGTAAGGCATGGCAAGAACAGTTGCAAAGGGAAATGGAGGAGGCGACCGTGGCTCAAAGGTTAGAAGAAGAGAGGAAGGAGCACCGCAAACGTATGAAGGAAATTAGAAGATGCAACTTTTTTGCCACAAGGATTCAGAAAGTGTTACGAGGTTTTTTAGTGCGAAAAAAGATAGAAATGGAAGAGAAGGAGTTGTGGTACAGCGACTTGTTGATTGATTTACCTGATAGTGGAGGTTGGGATAATATTTTAAAACAGCTCACAATGGTCGAGTACGATTCGGAAGAGTTATTGCACGAAGTTACTCTTACACGCGGTGGTATAGATGAATTAATAGAAGCCTTGGGGAAGATTCATTTCCGTCTACCAAAACACAAGGCGAAGTACTTGCTAAAAATTATAAAAAGACGTGCAAATATATTAAGCTGCTCCTGGAGTGTTATGAAGCCAGGCTATTCTTAAAGATATTAAAGGTTTACGTAGTTGCGATTTTTATACTCAAACTCGTAGAAAATGAAACACAACAGCACACAAACAAATAGTAGCATTAAAAGCACAATAAAATTAATAACGTCAAACATTATTAAGTGGATTTATTTTAAATGGACTGTTGTCTAAGCGAAGTGATTCCCAACTTATATTTTGTTGCCCTTGTTCCTTATCTCCGCGACTTTGTAACAATTGCAATACTTCCCGCTCAAGGGTAATGACGTAGTCTAAAATCTCGTCTACTATGTGTAAAAGGTCTTCTTTATTTGTTTTTTTTGAATTTTTCTTTAAATCCACTAAAATATTCTGTATGTCGCCTAACTTTGACATCCTTCTTTTGTTCTATATAATTATTCGCTGTCTACTCTAAATGTTTATTGAGGAGTGGCTGATTCCAATACTTATAGTAGTCTTTGCCTCTGGGCTCCTAATTGGAATCAATATTGGTATCATCTGCGGTAAAAAATGCGGCTTCTACTCCAATGACGTTGAAATACCACAATATGTCCTGCGACCACCGCAGCAGCAAGGCTACGCGTCAGAAAACTTTACGATGCGCATGCCAAACAACAACATGAATATGAACTCGATGCCGATCCGGCAAACCAATTACAAGCATCGAAGTGGTAACCGCTTTAGTTATTAGTACAAGTGCCATTGCATCACTCCGTTTTTTTTTCTGTACTCACCTTTCCCAGGCACGAACGACCACGGTCTACCGTTTGCATTCGGAATTTTGACAAACCCACCAAGTGGAGGCAATGTAATACCATTTCGTGTTGCTATTGCTTCGCAACACTTATCAATATTAATTACTAAATCATTAAAATTTATTATTTTACTCATGTTTTTTATTAATTTGTACACTTATTTTATACTTTTACGTAAACTTAAATCTAGTTGCACAACATCGTCGCCGACACAATAAAACCGTTTCTTCGTCCACGCACAGGTACCACAATGGTCCATGTTGGCAAAGTCAATCACACGCTTCGTGCTATCACTCGTTTTTTTTGTCTGCCAACGTCCAAGACGCGTTGCTGGCAGCCGGCGCAGCCACTTGATAAATGTACTGGGCATCCTACAAATATTTAGTGCAATTATGAAGTACTTTGTTCAAGCGCAGATTCACCTCGTTGTGGAAAGAGCACAACCAAAATGGAGTCATCTCCATATTGGTAAACGTCGTGTCTTGAAGGTGCACCCTACACTCTGCACAGGGGTACAAATACTGTAAACTCGTAACAAAGTACTTGAAAAGTTTCTCATTCTCTTCTGTGCGCTTGACGTTCTCAACAATAGCATGTAACAACCTCCAAGTCCCTTGACCTAGTAACTCTTTTTCATTATCTTTACAAATGTCCGTGCATGAACATTCGTTTACAACGTTTCCGCAAGTATTGCTGATGAGCAGAACAACAACTAAAAGTTTGATCATCATTTGCACTTAAAGTAAGCTTCTAAGTCCAATGATCAAAGTAAAACCAAATGAACCATGTCCCTGTGGTGCAAAAAAAAAATTTAAGAAATGCTGCTACGCTGGGCAGCCAATCTACCAGCTAAGCAAGGCTCAGGAGAGCTGCCTAAAACGCTACAGCTTGGCATCGCGTGTCTTCAGCGCCCGTTTTTACAAGATGCACCAACACTTGCTGCCAAAGACGGAGGTAAGAGCGTCTAGTATTCACGGCAACGGTGTTTTCGCACTCGAGGACATTCCAAAATTTACACCTGTAGCAATTTACCCGCTAGACTACTGTTGCTTTCAAGTCGGCACAACGACGGAGGTACGATTGCGAACACGCAAAGACGTTCCAATGTACAACCAAAATGAGGAAGTCATTGACCGCTATCGTATGAGCCTTGCAACAAATCTAGAAAACACAGCACTAGAGCGGATGCGCATCTCGTATGCCGCAGACCCAACCAAACGAGACTATGGCAACGCACACTTAATTAATGATGCAGGCTGTATGAAAGAAGATACTTTAAAAGCATGGGACGCTTATATGCACACCTTTCGAGATACCAACGTCATCGAGTACCACATTGGCACCTTTGGTCTGTTTTTTGTTGCCATTCGTGACATCAAAGCTGGCGACGAGTTACTTTACCACTATGGCATGGGCTACTGGACAAAGACTACAGAGCGGGCTGTCAAACTGGCAGCAGAGGACCCAGGCATGGCCAAAGCGGAGATGGTTTTAAAAGATACCTGGCGAAACAACGTAGCCGAGAAGCTGACGCAGCTAACGCAGCTAGATAAAAACTATCGGCAACACAATTTTCAAAAGGTCTACGAGCAACTGGAATAAAATAAAAAATATATGTATGGTTGTACTACTAAATTAAAGTTTTAATGCTCTACGTGGATTTAATCTATTTGCCAAAATATATGCAAACGTTGGTGGAACGCTGTTTCCGATTATGATTTCTGCCATTCTTCTGTTAGTAAAATGATACGTGTCTGGAAAGGTTTGTATGCGACGCATTTCATGTACTGTTAATGTCCTCTGCACGACATTATCTTGAAACGACTCCTTCTCTTTATTATTTAGCTCATCCAATAATTCATAACGTCCTCCTTCCACCCTAAAGGCAAACCTTGCACCGTTGTTTGGCATAGCCGCCACTGTTGAACACTTGAGCGACGTAATTGATAACGTCAAGGAAGGTTTGTTTATGTTTAAAATTCTAGAGAGTTTTAAAGGATATTTCATATCCTTTCTGTACTCATATTTATCATAAATCCGTTGGATAACAGTTTTGGGATATTTAGAAATCTCATTATCTTCATTATTAAAAGAATTGTTAAAATTGTTGTCTTCAATTTTGCCATCTGAAAGTATCTTAACAGACTC
>VMHT01040801.1_pt1 | contig 15756 bp, 18 predicted proteins | sample 4693611 | NCBI WGS metagenome assembly VMHT01 (sample SAMN12280063, study PRJNA550983) | marine metagenome | isolation source: seawater sampled from same location over 5 years 0.02-0.2 micron viral filtrate | place: USA: collected off the coast of southern California halfway between the port... ... | reverse complement strand
GGGATTTATCTTCTCCGAGAACATCAAACTCCTGACTAAAGTCTATGTCAGTAACATCATAGGTTACTATCTTCTTTTTTTCGTCAAAGTATAGACCTCCTTTGGTTTGGGTCTGCTTATCGTAGCTTGGTTTTACGACATCGTAAATACCTATCTCTTGTAGCTCTTCGTCAGATAGGTTGTTAGCACCTCCTAAAATATATTTAGTAGGAGTCTTTAATGAGTTAGGTAAACTTTTATATATGTTTACTATTCTACCGTTTTCTACTGCTGCTTTCATAATTATATACTTTGTGAGATTGATAGGAAAAATGTGTTAGCGGCAGTACAAGCAACTTGAATGAAATTTACTGCTCCTGCGGTAGCACTATAACTACCTGCAATAGTGGTAACTGTTATTCCACTGTTAAGTGTCAATCCAGAGGTTCCTCCTGAATCTGTTATGATAATGTCTTTCACATCGCCTATTGAGGCGTTTGTGAAATTCAATTCAATTGAAATGCCTGATGTTATTGTAAACACCGCTGCGGTATCAAAGTCTAAACTTAATGTTGATGCGGGTGAAACAGGAGAAGATCCTCTTAAGCTATCTCCAGTCCCACTCTGACCATAAATGTCAGTAGTCATATTGTTAACCTTTACAAAGGCGGCTCTGAGTGTATCCCCAGTTCCATCATCCGGGGCCGACCCAACTCCTATTGTTTCTCGTGCCATAATTCTATTTTGTTATATTAATGTTTGATCTGCTGTTATTAGTATTGTGTCTACTTTATATGCTGTACTATCTACTGACAATTCAAGTATATCTGATATCCAACAAGTAGGAGCTGAGGGTATATAAATAGCATCTGTTGTGTCATCTACATCTCCCCACCAGGAGAAACAATATATCCTACCCCAATTTATCCCGTTAGCCATATTACCTCTTTATTCTTTTTAGATAGTTATTCAATTTTATTATGTTAGCCACTTTAGGCTTATATGTTTTAATTATATTACCCATCCGCCATATGTTGGGTCTTTATCTGGGTACATACCCGTGTCTTGCGCTCCGGTATACTCCGGATAATCCTGGCTCTTCTCATCTATGAAATCAAAAAACCGATTCACATAGAAGTCAGCAAAGTCTTTTGCCCTTGCTGTTAAAGAATCCAGCTCACTCTTTGTAAGAGTATCACTAGATTCAGTAGTGTGTTTAAATATACCTCCGTTGCTGATTTGATAAGCAGCAAAAGGAATATAACTATATTGACTATACCATATAAGCATAGGTTTAATATGACTATTTAGTAATGTCTTGTATGCAGCATTGGCGGAATCATCAAGAGTTCCGCCTGTGATCAAACTTTGTAATTTTTCATATAACTTAGTACCCAAAAAGTTCTGTATGTGTATATCCTGGGCCACCTCAACAAATTGAATTAGCTTATCTGTGTCTAAAGCTCCGTCTATGATAGACTTCCGCTTTAGCTCCGTCATTGTTATAAATAATGCCTTACTCATCTTCTTCGGTAGGTTTTTCCTCAACAACAGCCTCAGAAACGCTCTCAGAAGCCTCCTGCTGGACGATCTCCTCTTCTTGGACATCTTCTACCGCAGAAAGCTTTTCTCCCGTCTCCTCTTCTCTCTTGATCTTAGTCTCTATGTTGTCTAGTTCTGTAAATTCTATTGGTTGTAGGGTAACAAAGTATAAATCCAATGAAATATCGTTATATAACAACAATTCTTTGAATGCATCTAATAACATCTGTTGAAATGGTCTAATTACCATATTATCCATCAAAATAGATGCTGTTCTAAGCTCTTCAGCATTATTTCCGAACCCAGTGTTATCTTTTATCCCTAAAAGGATAGGAGACACCACTCCGTGGCCTATCATTATCTTCTCTCGGCTTTCTTTGGCTAAAAACTCATATTGAGCGTGTGCATCAGGCAGATTTATGGGGTCTATGTTAGATTGGTTCTCTGAACCATCATTAAAGGCCAAAATGAACCGTCCTGCATTGCTAGTACCACTAAATTTGTCGTAAATCTTACGTTCAATCAATTCCTGGACCTCTTCATTAGGGATTCCATTGTTAAAATTGATTAACATACTTGGCTGAAGGCCATTTTGTATGTTTGATAAGTGATAATTACTCACTTCCTCCTCCAAAGTTGCATATTGAAGACATCCTTGGTAGTCTACGGGTGAATAATAGTAAAAACCAGCCTTGTAAGGCTTAATGACATATAATTCAATGCGCTGAGACCTCGTACCGTTGCGATAAGTAGGTATCTTCTTAGGTTTGTCACTAGGTTTAATGTTCTTCCAGTCACTATGATAATAATATGCTTCTATTTTACCGTTTTTAGCTTTCTCAGCACGCAATGTTTCCATTGGGAAGTGATATAAACCAGCTATTTCTTTTTTTCTGTTCTTATAGACCACCTGAATGGCAGCTTGGCCAAGCATCTTGTAGTCTGTTACTATTTTTCTTACATCAGTGGCATTTAAAAGACTTTTCATTTGAGCAAACATAAGAGGCTTCTCCTTAGAGTCTGTAGCCTCAAGACCTCTGCCGTAAATCATATCCGAAATACCATTGATACATCTACTGTTAGTCGGGCTTCCTAAATACCTCTCAATTAACTCACCAAAATAGTTATTATCCTCACCGTACTCGATATAAGCATTCCTGCTCTTCTCGACTATTTTAGGCACTTCGTACCCGGTTAGATTTACTACTTTTACATTCTTCATACCATTATATATTGTTGACTACTATCACCAGAATCGCTTTCGGTGTACTTACTATCATTTATAGTATATACTGAGTTCGACAAATAAGAGTCGGTACAATAGGCTTTGTCTCTAAAAAGTAAGGTTGAGCCACTGAAAATCTCATAGTTGTAAATACTGTTATCTGATAGAATACTGAAGGTGCAATTAAGGTCAATAAAATTCCCACTAACGGTAGACGATAAACCAGTCAAAGTCTCTGACTTATTGGTCCCGTCTTCTGTTATTTTAAGAGACAATCCAGTCTGAGCTGTACTGACTCTAGGGAGAACTTTTATTGTTTGAGCATTAGTGCTCGGAAGCAGTCTTATCATACTAATATAACTAAAAAAAGGCTTGAGTGTTTTATATAAAAAAAGGGGCCATATAGGCCCCTCCTTATCACCAGGTAAAAACCTATGCTGGATCTCTCTGAGTAGTTTCAGTAGCAGTAGCTGAAGACATTCCCGCAAAAGGGTCTGCATCAGTTGCTCCATCTACAAAATTAGGTAGAGTTGTTTCGTTGGCTGTTAAAGTCAACGTATATCCATTTAGATCTCCCATCGCTGTGCCCGTAACAGCAGTACCTCCAGTAACCTCTGCTCCGTGCTCTCTTCCAACTAAAAGAACTTTATTATCAAATGTCTGTACAAAGACGTGAGGTCTTCCATAAGTCATTAATTTAAGTTCTTTGTTGTCTTCCTTAGTCATCTTATGAAGAGTAAGGTTTGTCACTTGCTCAAAGAATGTTGTTCCATTCTCAATAGAGCTGTTTATATTTGATTCCAGAGAAGAATTACCCTTGACATCATAAGTGCTATAGCTAAAAGTACCACTCATATCTGTGATTTCATCATTTGATCCAACCGTTACGGTTGCTAGATCACCAAAATCAACAAAATGTACTTTTACTACGCCACCTACAGCATCTTTACACGGTTTTTTTCTTCCCCCGGTTAAATCACAAGCCATATTTTTATAGTATTAAAAAAGGGTAGGCAGGCTCAAGGCTCACCTACCCTTTTATATTAAACAATTATTCTTATGCGTACAATACGATGTCTCCGCCAATAGCGTGCTGGATACCAGCAGTAAATCTGACAACGACTCTCACATTCTGACTTCCATCAAGATCAGCCATATCAATTACTTTCACTTCGTTAGTGTCAGACAATAAACCAGTTCCAAAGAATAGGTTAGACTTCTCAGCAGCTACCATTTTGTCGCTACCCATTCCGCTTGCAAGCTCTATATTGATACCATCACAAGTCAAAGCAGCTCCGTTGAACCACTGAGTTCCTTTAGCGTCTGTACCAGCAGCACCTACGTTGCTAGCAAATCCACCCAAAGCTCTTACATAAGCTCTGTATACATTAGGAGCAGCATAGATAGTTAAATCTTCAGCACCGTAAACAGTAGAAGGAATAGCATCTACTACAGCTCCAATTTGAGCGATTACGTTAGAAGAAGTAACAGTTGTAGCAGTTACGTCATTAACATCACCGTCAGCACCTAGAGTAGTTTGGAATCCGTCAAACTGACCTTCTGTGGCGTTAGCACCAGCCCAGATGTTAGTTTCGATTCTTTGAGCTACTTTAGAAGAAACGTGTGCAAGTAAGAAATCAGAGAAGCTAGAAGGTAGATCAGAATAAGCTGAATACCCCATAGAAATTGCTTCCCAGTCAGATACGAAATCTTTCTTACAAAGTTGTAGGTTAACTTGAAACTCTTCTGGTTGAAGAATTCTTTCAGTCAATGTCAAAGTAGAAGTAGCAGTAAAGTCGCAAGTACCATTCTTGACAATATCGTCAGAAGCCACCTTTTTCATTACTTCTTTGTACTTTACATTAGGCTTGATTGTGATCAACTCTTTTGAAAGAGTAGATCCGCTTAGTAAAGCAGCAGAAATATATTTCCCTGCAAACTCACCAGCATAAGTAGTAGTAATTGATGTAGTTGTTGCCATTTTCGTGTTTATTTATTAAATTTGCTCATATTGTTCAATACTCTATCCAGGGTAGTCTGAGTTCTTCTTTGAGCAAAAAGATTCATTTCTACTTCTGGCTTTACTTCTGGGGTGTGAACCATAGGCTCTACCTCATTCTCTACAGCGGCTAATTCTTCCTTAGGAACTTCGCTGTTGTACTTTTCAGAGGTAGATTTAATCTCACCCATAAGGCTTTCGACCATAGCCTTAAGTTCAGCAAATTCCTCTTTAGTAACATAAGAAGCTTCTGTAGCTTCTTCTTCAGCCTCAACGGCTTGCTCTTCCTCTAGTTGATCACCTTCAGATAATACAACTTCTTCCCCTTCCGGAGTTTTGTCCGCTTTCTCTACCACCTCTTCAGCAGCGGAAAGCTCTTCTTGAGCCACTTCTTGATCCTCAACTTCTTGAGAGCCGAGAAGAACCTCTTTTAGTTTTTCTACAATTTCTGTCGCTTTCATAGTTTAAAATATATTAATATTACCAATTTTGAATCTAGTTGTTGTATTTTTAACCTAAGTCTTCTATTACCCAATAATATCCTGCATCATTATTATTATCAATCATAGTTTCTTGATTAGGACTTGACACCGCAGTCCCCGCTACGCTAGTGATCCCTGTAAATACCATCTTATAGCTTGTCCAATTAGAAGCATTACCTCCATATGGACTTGATGGTACGCTGCCTAAATCATCGGGTGTGGTGTAAATAAATGTTCCTGTAATTGACCTGTATTGTGCTAACAAAACGTCAGAAGGACTATAAAAAGATATTCTTGCGTTCCCTAAGTTAAACGTAGAACCCGCGGTCGTAATTTGTCCTGCTATTACATCTCCTAACTGATTCATTAAAGCTAATGCGTTTGTTTTACCTGTAACAGGGTCATTAGCATAAGCACTAAAAGCATATGTGCTAGTTCCGGTATTTATTATAGGCTCTAACTCTACATAGGTGCCAGATGATGGTGTTTGTTGGTCAAAATAGAATATTGGTAATTGCGTTGAAGTAGTGGTACAAGCTATTGTTTGCCCTGCATTAGAATACCCACTCGGTACAATTATATTGACCGTAAGTGTGCGGGTTGTTTCAGTTGTTACGGTTGCAAAACTTCCAGGACTCATACTATCAATAGTACCAACATCTACCGCCACTAAAGATGAATTATACCTACCGCTTGCATAAAGATCAAATCCTGAAATAGTAACTTCACTACAATCAAGAACATTATAAGGGGGTTGAGTTGCTGTGGTCGTACAAGCTAATGTACTGCCTGCGTTGAAATAACCTGCTGGCACAGTAATATCTAGGTTTAACGTTCTAACTGTATTTGTAGATACGGTAGCATAAGATGATGGACTGCTTGATGAAATAGTTCCTATATCTAAGGTAGGTAATGTTATTGCTCCATTTTCATCTACAGCAAATCCGCTTATGGTTATATCTGAGCACGCTAAGGTAGCAGTCAACGGCTGTGTGGCCGTTGTAGTACAGTTAAGTGTTGCTCCTGTATTAAAATATCCAGCGGGAACTGTAATATCTACATTTAGAGTTCTTACAGTACTCACGTCTACTATTGCAAATGAAGCTGGACTTGTACTAGATATTGTCCCTATATCAGCAGTAGGAAGTGTAACCGTTCCATTTTGAGCCACTGCAAAACCAGATAAAGTTATATCACTACAAGAAAGCGTAGGTGTTGCTGGTTGAGTAGCTGTGGCTGTACACTGTATTGTTGTCTCTGCATTACTATAATTGCCAGGAACCAATATAGAAACTGTTAAGGCCCTTTCAGTAGAAGCATCAACAGCAGCAAAAGAGGCTGGTGTTGTAGCAGTTATAGTACCTACATCTGCAACAGGCAATGTGATTGTTCCATCTATCGATACACTAAAACCACTTAGCGTTAGGTCTTGACATCCAAGAGATGGAGCAGAAACGCTTCCAATCCCTTGGTTAATTAATTCACCATCACAACATCTTCTTGAATACGTTGCTCCGTCTTTACATAAGCACGCTCTTCTTGATCCTCTAGGACTTGAATAACTTCCTCTTTTGCTTCTCATTATTTACTAGACTTCGGATGTTTCTTTGGTAATAAATCGTAATCTGTAGTGTATTTTGCATTCTCCGGTCTGCCGTTCTTAATTAAGTATAAAAAGGCATTAGTGCGAGCAAAAGCCCACTGAGAAGCTGACTTAACATTAGGACTGTGGCTTGTATTAAAAGCTCCAAGACCACGCTGAAAAACAGAGGCAAGCATACCAACAGTGACACCATAACCCAGTTTCTCTTTATATTTCTTGTTAAATTCATCTGCTTTGTTTTGAAGTGTTACTCTGTCTTTTGCAGAAACTTTGGCTCCAGTTTTACCTGAAGCATCACCTTTAGCCGTACCCTCGCCTTTAGGGCTAGGGTTAGGCGTATCGGACTTAGGAGCTTTAGGGCTTTTCTTCACCCCTCCTTTTGGTCCAACCTCAGCCATATTGTGTTTCTCACAAGGCATATACCAAGTATCGCCTTCATAGTCGTGGGTGTGATATCCTTCACACCCTATGTCTTTAGCTGCTTCTTCTGCTTCTTCTATTGTAGAGTATGCAGCTCTTCCGTCTATAATTGTAGATGAAGCTTCTATTGCGTTTAATCCTTTGAGTTTAGAAGTAACCCAAGTCAGCATACTTTTGCCTCCCCATAGTAAATAAGAAATGGTTCCGCAAGCTTCTGAGTTGCCAGAGTCGTAATATGTTTCTGCTCTAGATAAATAACTGTAGATCCTCTTGAGAGTAGGTAATGTAAATTTAGTACTTCCCTTTGCAATTTGTTGTCCTCTAACTTTTCCCACCTGGGTAGCACAACGATTTCCAACTTTCTCATTTAGCTTTATACCTCTTTTAGCGTTGTTGATAGCAGATTCTGGATATCCTCCATAAGATTCTAGATCTACCTCCTCAGAAAGCTCTGAGAGGGCTTCTAACAGTTCGTATTCTGCATTTAGTTCCTCAACGCATTCATCACAAAAAGACTCCGGTAAAGTGTCTTGAGGGCCTTGGTTAGCATTATCTGCAAAGTAGCCTTCTATAGAAAACCCGTGGACCTCTCCATCTTTGACTTTTTTCCATACATCATCATTATATACCTTCATAGAAACCATCCAGGTTCCTACAGGCACATCAAATCCATATTTCCTAGACTTATCTTTCTTTTCATCCTCCACTAGCCAGCTTTCTACGACAGTCATTCCGTCAAGCTTCTCATTGTGTTCTAGTGTGGAATTTGATTGATATCCTCTCTTAAGGAAAAGCTCTGAAGCTTTTCTTACAGTATCTACAGAGAAGTAAATATAATAATCTTCATCTTCTCCCCTTCTTAGTATCTTCTTATCTGGGACTAAAGCTGCTCCCATTAATATACGCTTCTCGCCGTCTACTTCAGCAAGCATAACTGGCTCTTTCTTGAGCGCAATGAAGTCTTCTTCTATAGCTGGGTTTTCTACTACCGAGATAGCTTCTATCCCACTAAATTCGTTTTCTTCGTCTATAATGAGTTCTATTACCTTCTCCATACTATTATAACTATTTGTTTTGAGTATTGTTTTATTATCCTAAAGTAGCAGACTGAATTATTTTATTATCTAAGTCTTGCTGGTTACTCACTTCACTACCTACAACATAAGCTTTTAATGGCTCATTTCTTGCTCCTGAAATCGCTCTTCCTAGTTGGTCTACGTTAGATTGGCCTACTACGTTGAATACTGGGGCTTGAGATGATCCTGCTCCTGCTGTTCCTGCTGAGGTTGTTTGCCCACTCTCGTCTACAGCTAGTATGTTTTTTACGTTAGCAAGACCAGTAGCGACTATCGCTGTCATAGCGGCAAATCTTTCGTAAGGTCTGGCTATAAAGTAAGGGTCTTTTAAAACTGCATTTCCAGCGGAATAAGCGTCTATAGTGGCAGTGGCAACAGCAAAAGCCTTGCCAGCGGCAGTTCTTTCACCAAACAATCCAGCTAAAGCATCTGTAGCAGAAGCAAAATGATCAAGCCTTTCAGCATCAATTAAAGCTAATCTAAAGTTAATTTCTTCCATACTAAGCGTATGTTTTTTAGCCCCCAACTCTACAGCATCATATCCATTTAATATATCTTCCGCAAATTTTTGGCCTGGAGTTTTTTCCTCTTCAGGAGGAAAAATAGAATCCATAACCTGTTTTGTAATCTTACCCACAGCCATAAAGGGGTCATCCTTGCCCCCCAAAAGGCCAGCAGCAGCCCCCATATCTTCTGCCATAGCAAGTATACCCTCTTTCCTTTTCTTTAGTATTGCAAGTTCATCATCTCTTTCTTTCTCTAAAGTGACAATCCTGGCTTCTCTCCCTTTTTTTTCTTCTGCTTGTATGTCCCTCGAGGCTTCACTAACGAAAGTGGCTCCAGTCAAAAGGTTACTAGAAGCCTCTTCCCTTATATTCTTTATTGTTTCTGCGGTGTCGAGTTCAAGCCTTACTTCTTTAGCATAAATTTTTTCCAACTCTTTTTGGAATGCTTGAGTTTTAGCCAACTCCCTTAACTTCTTTATTTTCTTATCTATCTCTAGCCTAGACTCTTTTGTTAATCTTCTGTTTTCATCTATTTGTATATTTAACCCTGGATATGTTTTCTTTAGAGCAATTAATGCTTCATCAAGATCTCTATTACTTATGTTTCCTCGATCAATCAACTCCACAAAAGTTTGTAGATCTCCAGCAGTATCTGTAAAAGCACCACGTAACGCATCTACTTCTTTTTTTGTGGTTTTAGCTTTCATTGCCATTTTTTCAATCGCAGCAACAGCAACATTAAACAAAACAATAAAACCTAAAGGCCCCATAAAAGCCTTTTTTAATTCTTTTAGCCCATTCCCTAAACCACCCGTTGTAGCAAGAAGGGTAATGAATAGCGTTGACAATTGACTAATGTTGTTAGCCATTGCCGTAAAGCCATAATTAGAGTCAGATATAGTTCTACTAAGTTCAACAAGGGTTGCTCCAGCAAGACCAGTCTTGTCTACCATATTCTTTGTAGACTTGCCCGTCTTATTCATTTCAGAAGCCTGCCTCTTTAAGTCAGTATTTACTTTGTTTATGGCATTGTCTAAGCTTACAAAGTCTTTGGTTAGTCCTTGAACTTTAGCTTTACCTGCATCATTTATCTCAAATATGAATCTTATTCTATTGTCGGCCATATTTTCTACGTTTAACTGTTTCTCTCATTTCTTTAAATGTCTCTGGAGCCTTATGGCTTCCTTTTGCAAACTGAATTAATTCGTTTGCATCATAATAGTCCATAAGCTGTAACCCTTCTATAACTTGCTTTATCATACTGTTCTGGTGGTTAAATCTACTGTTACTGTTGTTACGTCTACCGTAACAACATCCTTAGATACGTCTGTTGCTATGTCAGATAAATTATCGCTATGAACAAAAGGTTCTGATGTTCCATCTGGATTAAGAACCTCATTCGTTCTCTTGTTTAACAATTCAAACTGAGTAACCCCAGTCATAAAATTTGTTGTCATCTGATTTATTCGATATTCAGTGTCGAATATTATAATTGTGTCGTTAAGCTTTATTTTTATCAATACGTCTGCTGGGATATAAGCTTTAAACTTAAACAGCCTGCTTTCTATATCAAATATGTCTGTTATGTAATTTCTGTAGTACTCATTAAATAAAGTTTTCTCAAAAGGAACAAGAGCAAATTCATTCTGTTCTGCGTGAAAATTAATATTATTACTATCTGTCAGTAGCACAGAATTTGAAGGCATATTAACTCTAGAGATCAATTGACTAGACCCTGTCTTTACAACCTCAATTTGAGTCGTAGAATCAAAAGTTAGGTCTGTATTATTTATATTGTAAAATAATAAGGGCTTTCCCACTATAGGACTTTCGTTTTCATCAACAGAATATCCCCATTGCACTCTAGTCTTATTATCTGGGTCTGAAGCATCATCTTGATCAAAAAGCCTATTGAACATTTGATGTTCTAAAGGAATCTCTATGGTATATTCCTCTCCAATTGAATTCTCTTCAAAAACCTCCTGGGTTCCTAATGATGGCCTATTGTATTTTATAGTACCCCAACCCTTTTTACTTACATCTTCATAATTTTTAGCAAGTATCGTATTCCGACCTTCATACTCAAAAGTTACGCTTTTAAATGGATATGTCGGACTTACATTATGATCCGTTCTGTCTATGTATTTGGTAATATCTATTTTAGATCCTTCGGAATAAAATTGATCTAATGTTTTTATATTTATCTTATTTGTAAGCGGGTCTATTTGAGCCGTAAGGTTGAATATCTTAAATAAAGACGTGAGCAAGTCTAAAACTTTTATTTTATTAGGTAAAAGCTGAGTTATATTTATTTCTTTTGTTGTTGTGAGGCTTATTGAAGCATCAAAAGAAACAACCCTAGTCGCTGTTGTTATGTTGAATACATTCAAGATAGGAGGCCTATTTTTTTGTATTTTGAAGTTTATAGTAAAGTCATTAGCACTAAAACTTTCTATATAAAAAGAATAGCTCCCTTTATCTAATCCTAGCGATCCAAAATCACGACCCAGAATTGTAATTGGAGTAGTGATCCCAACTAGGTTATCAAACCTTCTAAACTCCTCGTTATTTTTATACACTACAAAACTATATGGAGTTGTTAGGTTTGTAGGAGTTATTCTAGCTTCTGGAAAATATTCAACTTGTCTCTCGTTTTCCATAACGTGAAAGTATCCACCACTCGTTGGAGGAAGGTTAAAATCAGTCAGTCCATACTCATTAGTATCTCCCCTGGCAGCGGTAAAATCGCTTTGTTTCAGTTTTTTAGAAATAGGCTTAAATTCATCTCTGTCCTTCATCTGTCCCTTCTCTCTGTTTAGCCATAAATAAAGATTGTAATATGGGAGATTTGTTTGCCTAAAAAAGACATTACTAACGGGGAGAGATGATCCGGTATCTGTAGTTTTAGCAAAATTTATATTAGTGAACTGAGCTTCGATTGCATTTATAATAGCATCAATCCTTATAGCAGGCTTGACATCATTAATATCTAGTCCTTTTTGGTTGTTGTGGGGATATAGGTTGTTATCTAGACTTGAAGATGCTGAATCATATTTTAATGCTTTAGAAACAGCTATTAAGGGAATCAACAAAGCATCAGTATGTGTTACTGAGTTTATAGTTATGTCTTGAGGGGTCTGAAGTAGTGAAATTAAATTGTCCTCAGTAAAATCAAAGGCTGTATCTGCCAAAAAAGTTAACTCATCTAACTTAGCCTCTCCTAATGAGTCGCTTAAGGTTATTGTACTGCCAAAAAAGGTAAGACCGTAAGAGTATGGTTTACCCTCTTTCATATTTACAGAGTCTAATTGTATTCGCCCTTTCTTAAACAGTCTATGGTTTATGTGTAATTGCGCATCTATTCTTTTTGATGCATCAAAAGTTAACCCTAAGGCAGATGGAAAATCCCTTCCTATATTTGGGTTATAAAAATGCTTAAATGCTTTATTATTATCCTTACTAGCAGGCACAGTAAAAGACTTACTGTAGTCTGCAAACACAGCCTTTATATCTTTTACATTTTGAATAGTTTGGACCAGCTCAATACTTTCAAAATCAAATAGTTCGATTTTAGTGTTTGAGGAAGCCTCTGTTATATATAACTGTAAGTCTATTCTCATCTTGCGGCATTAATCTTGTCAGAAGCAAAGTCAAATTGAATGGTATAATTAATTGTTTTATTATTTACGCTAGTGGCATATTGTAGTTGTTTTGTTGTAGGTATTGCCGATAAGGAGCTCCCTTCGTATGTAATCCAGCAATTTTCACTCAATAATAATTCTTCTATTGTTTGATTGAAGTTTTCATTAACAAATCCAGTATTTAAATTAATGTTTGTAAGACTGGTAAGGTTGAATCTTTGGAATTGTCCCTCATTAATATCATAAGATGCATTAGAATTTATTATGTTCTTTTTGTATCTATCATCTTCTATTGTTAAGTTTTCTGTAGACTTCTTAAAGAAATACATACATTGAATTACTCCAAATTTATTTATAAATTGACATTTAATAGGTGTGAATTTAGGTTCACAAACCGGAATTAGGTTTATACTTTTCAATAGTGTAGTTTGGCCGTTATTATATACGTTTATAGTATATGGCGAATTGTTGGTGTTTGGCGCAAAAGTGACATACTTAACAGCACTTGCAGCAGTATTGTCAAAATCTGCTGCTAGATCTACCGTAGTGGGAGTCCCATCTACAGTATATGTAATTTCTATATCATCTTCCGTAAAGAATGGGATGTCTATAGATGTCCCTTCTGGTGTGTAAATATAATTTGATGATATAAGAGCGTGTCTGCTAAGTTCAGGATTAGCCCCTTCATTGAAATAACCGTATCCGTCAAATGCTAAATAATAAGATGTTGCCATATTATGTTGTTATTGTGGACTCTAACTGAACCCATTTTATATAATTTTTATTGCTGTTTAGTGGTGTGTCTATGTTTTTTTCTAAATACGATCTTATTATGTCAGAAAGCTCTAAAATAACATAATCATTTCCCGGAAGAGGCTGCTCTTTTATTGTAAGAACGGCAGTTCCTTTATCTGTATTTTTTGTTCCTGAATATACATAAACTTCAACCTCAACTTTAGTCATACCAGATTGACTAAACTTTACAAAAAAAGGACTTCTAGTATTTATTTTAGTTTCTGGCATATTATGATGAAGGTTGGTCTGCTGTAAACACGCAGGTTTTTGTATCGGTCCCTTGAAATCCACTAAATCCACTAGGAATTTTTATATGTGCTGTTAATTCTCTAGATATAGAGCTTCCACTTGTGTTTGCGGCAAAGCTTGGTGGCGTTGTTTCTGATCCTGGAATAAAATCACTATCTTCTCTAAATACAAATTTAGTTATTCGCGTTCCTGAAGAGGATGAAACAGGGAATGTAACCGTTCCATCTTGGGCTACCGAAAACGAACTCAAATCAGTACAGTCTGGAACATATTCTTTTTCAATAATTTCTTCTATTTGTACCCATTTTATATAATCTTTATTGTCATTCAATGGCGTAGTAGATGTGGGTATTATATAGTCTCTTATGAGCTCAGAATAGTCTATTAAAACATAGTCATTGTTATTTACTGGAAACTTTTTTAACACATATTTAGAACTTCCTTTATCTGTAGTTTTTGTGCCTGAATAAACGTATAGTTCTATAGCCACACTAACTAGGTTTGTGTGCTGATATTTTTTTACAAAAGGACTTCTTACGTTTATCTTAGTTGACATTCTTGCTGGTTGAGTTTTTAAGGTGCTGTTCTACATCTTTAATATAAGCCTCTGATGAATCAGACAAAATAGCTCTCACTATTCTTAACATTGCTAATTCAGATATATTTCTTCCTTGATATCCAAACCTTTTTATAGTTCCTTTCCTACCTATTGATCTAGCAATTAAGAATGCTGTTTGTCTAGTGTTCATTCCCGGAAAGTCTGAGATGTTTTTCTGCTTCATCCACCTAGCAATAGGCCTGTATGGAGGCTGAGTTCTTCCGGCTTTTCTACCAAACTGCAAAATATCAAATACAAACGCAGATGATCCTGAAAAGGCCGAACTTTTGTCTATACCTATTCCTATAGAGTTATCAGTTTCTCCTACTTTAGCAGATACACTCCTAGCGGTTTTACCAGTAGAATATAGCCCATCACTTATCATCTGGGCTCTTATAGCCCTCTGTACTTGAGGGGCATATCTATTCATTACCGCTTTAAGGTTATTTCTATTCACAAGTGCTGAAGTTATCGTTAGGCATTTGTACAGATAGCGTTATTCCCCAGCCAGCTAATTCATTCTCAAAACGATCCTGGAATGGCTCTGCTGTAACTTCTCCAGCTACTTGGAGGTCGCTATTTTCTAATAGCGTCCCTCTTCTTAAATGGCTCTGCAGGTCATTTACAACAGCAAGCTGAGTGTTTAATATATCTTGCAGATTATCATTACCATAAAATGAATCATAAGTATTAGAATTCTTATTCTTGTCGACAATATCCATAGATAATACACTAATGTCTGCGGTCATAACGTAGTCCCTAAAGACTACGTTTCCTATACTTATGTGTGATAATGGAAATATAGTTGTCTTAGTTAAGTCAACCTCCATTATATCACCAAAGGTTACAGTATTGGTAATATTGTTGGCTCTTAGCCTGTCTTTAATCTTGTCTAGTAAGTCGTATACTTCTTTCATTTTATTTTCTTAATAGCCGCAGCTTCTAATTGGTTCTTCTCTTTCTCAAACTCAAGCCAACTTAAGGCTTGCGTGACTTTAAGTTTTGTAACTTCTTCAAACCTGAGGAGGTCTCCCTTAGCGATTGCATAAATTGATTGATACCAACCCCATTTTCTGCCAAAGTTTGCCTCAGCTCCGAGTCCTCCTTCTGAGCCTCCTTCTGTAAATAGCCCATCAAATAAATTGACAGTTCTTTCCCTAAACGATAAAAAAAAACCACAGCCCCTAGTGCTATATCAATAGGCATATCTTTCATTACCTCTGAGTACTTATCTGAGCTCTCATAATCTTCTATGATATACATTCCCTTCTTCTCAAAAGTAACCGGTCTATACAACACAGCCATAGCTTTATGCATATCACTCCAGTCGGACATATAAGTGTCTAAGTCAACAAACTCTCCTAATGATATACTGTCGAGCTTGGGTATAAACCCAAATTCTACTTCTGTTCCTTTTGGGTCCTTTAATGAGAACCTACTTATCATAGGAGTATCTCCTTTAAACAACTCATTAAGGTGGTTTATTACAAAATTGAAATCAGTAAGCTTCATATTGTAGGCTTCCTTTAGAGTCAGCCCACAAAAGACTTCTAGCATCTTAAGATTAAGAAACTCCGGGTCCTGCGCATCCTTGTTATCCTCAGATAACTTATAGAACCTTTGGTATTCCTTGAGCGTTAT
>VMHT01215364.1_pt1 | contig 15757 bp, 14 predicted proteins | sample 4693611 | NCBI WGS metagenome assembly VMHT01 (sample SAMN12280063, study PRJNA550983) | marine metagenome | isolation source: seawater sampled from same location over 5 years 0.02-0.2 micron viral filtrate | place: USA: collected off the coast of southern California halfway between the port... ... | reverse complement strand
GAGCGGGTTCAGAGCTCCCGTCGACAGCGCCGGCAACATAAAGCCTATACCGATTCGGCCCACAACTGCCCACAATGCCAGCCAGACAAACCCGACCAGCGCCCCGGTAGCGGCAAACAACACAGCCGAGCAGGCAAACATGGCAATACCAAACAGTACCAGCCCCCGGGCACTGCGTTTGTCGGCAAGCCTGCCAGCCACGGGGAACACCATCCCCAGCACAATACCTGCCGGTAACATCAGCACGCCCGCCTCCGTAGCCGAAAAACCCAGGGAAGTCTGTACGAATAGCGGGATCAGGTAAGTGGAACCGAACAGCGCCAGGCCCAGCGCCATAGCGCCCAGGGTTGCATACAGAAAAACCGGCTCCCGCAGCAACGCCAGCCGGATAAGCGGATGGGCTGTGCGGCGTTCATGTACGATAAATCCAGTAATCAGACTCGCAGCCAACGCGCCCTGCCAGGCAATACGCACAGAGTCGCCGGGCCAGTCCTGCAGACGGTTAAGCGTTTCCAGGGTGACAGCAACCGCGGCCCCCAGCAGAACCATACCGGACAGATCGAACATGTAGGGAGCCGGACGGGACCGTGGTGACGGCAGAAAGCGCAAGGCCATCCACACACCCAGCAAGGTGACCGGAGCCGGGGCAAACATGACCCAGCGCCAGTGGAACTGATCCACCAGAAAACCACCGAGGACCGGACCCAGAGCCGGCGCAAGAATCACACCCATACCATAGATGCCCATGGCGCGGCCGCGCTGGTCAGCCGGAAAAATCCGGAACACCAGATACATGCCCATGGGCTGCATCAACCCGGCCATGGCCCCTTGCCCAATCCGGGCGGCAATCAACAATTCCGGCGTGGGCGCGAAGCCACCGGCAAGGGAAATCAGCGTGAACATGGCCATGGCGGCACTGAGGGTCTTGCGGACACCGAAGCGGTCCAGCAGCCACGCCGAAGCCAGCATGGTGGTGGTCATGGCGGCAATGAAACCGGTCGCCAGCCAGTGAACCTGGCCCTGGCGGATACCGAACTCCACCATGATATCGTGCAGGGCAACGTTGACCACCGTGGCACTGAGCACCGTGGCCATGGTGCCGAGCACCACGGTAAGCACCGCCAGCCAGCGCCAGCGGTCACCATATCGGGCCCGCAGGCCCTCTACGGATTGATCAGCCAAGGCTCACTTCTGCTTCTCGGCGTTTTCCATGATCTTGTGGAAAACCTTGAGCGATGCCTCAATGTCTTTGTCGGAAATGCCGTCAAGCATCTCCTCTCGGAGCGTGGCCGCGCGCTCGGACAACTCATCCATGAACTCGACACCGGCCTTGGTCAGGTGAAGGCGACGGGCGCGACGATCGTTGGGGCATGGGCGGCGCTCAATCAGCCCCTGTTGCTCGAGGCTGTCCAGCAAACGTACCAGGGTCGGGTTTTCAATGGCCATCAGGCTGGCCAGTTCACGCTGGGTCAGGCCTTCACCACCTTGCTGCAGATACACCATGGTGCTCCAACGCGCCTGGGTAACACCCAGATCTTTCAGGCGTTCATCGAGCATTTTGCGCCAGCGGCGGGTTACCCGGGCAACGGCAAACGGAAACTGATCTCTCATGGTTCATTACTCCTGATGGTGATCCGGCATGGGACAAGCAAACGCCACCCCGAAAACCGACAAAAGACTTACCTTATTGGAAATTCACCAATAGTAAGCTAACCATTGAAATAAAAACAGATGTGAAGACAAAAATATAATTGGGGAAAACCGAAAGCTGCGTCAACCGGCCTGACGCAGCTCCTCCTGCATTTCTTCCACTTCCGGTGATTCGTGAAACTCGGTGTTCCGGGGATCCATCTCGGTCAGCACCGGTGAGGTTTCCGGCATGGCCGGAACGAAATGCTCCTGCTCTTCCACCGGAACATCTTCGGTGTGGCTGATGCGGTAGCTGGTAATCACCGCCAACACCAGAAGGAACCCCGCATTGCCATAGAACAGGCCAGCCGGACCCAACAGGCTGATCAGCTCTGCCATGGCAATGGGGCCGATGACACTGCCAATACCGTAACTCAGCAGCAAGGTCGCACTGGCCGAGACTATCCGGTTGCTGTCCATACGGTCGTTGGTGATCGCCACGGCAATCGGATAGATAGTGGCCGACAGGCCGGTGAACAGCCCTACCAAAAGCGTGAGTAAGGCCAGGTTGCCGGCGCCAAGCACCGCCACACCGCCCGCGGAAGCCGACGCGGCCACCGCCACCCAGAACATGACCCTGCGCCGGTCAAAACGGTCGCACAGCCGTCCCAGCGGCCAGGCCAGAAGCATGGCCGCCACAATCGCGCTGGCCATAAAGGTAGAGGTGCGCGCCACATCCAGGCCAACCAGCGTGGCGTAAACCGGCCCAAGGGCATAGAAGCCACCGATCATCACCCCACAGATCAGCGCCCCGGCAACGCCCGAAAACGACTCCCGCGCCAGCTTGAACACCGACATGCGACTGGCCTGTTCAATAACCGGCGCCTCCATCCGGGTCAAAGACAACGGAATCAATGCCAGCGTCAACAACATGGCCGCCAGCGAGAACGGCAGGAAGTTGGCCGGGTCACCGACATTGACGATCAACTGGCCGCCGGCGGCCGAAAGATAGAAGACAATCTGATAGACCGCGAAGAGTGCGCCGCGATTAGCGTTGGTGGCCCGACTGGAAAACCAGCTCTCAATGACCACCAGCACCCCGGCAATACTGAACCCGGACAGCACCCGCAGCACGGCCCAGAACACCATGGAAATAGCCATCGGATACATCAGTGCGGTGACCGCCGCCATGGCTGCGAACACCGCAAAGGCACGGATGTGACCCACCCGGCCAATAATCTTGTGCACATACAAGGTGCCAAGCACAAAACCGATGGAGTAACACACCAGCACCCAGCCGATCACATCTGGCGAAATCTCTTCAATACTCAGGCGAATGCCCAACAGAGTCATCAGAAAGGCGTTGCCACTGACCAGAAGGACAATACTGAGTATCAGCGCTGATAAAGACGCAACCATTCGGGTCATCGGAATTCTGCCTGTCGCGATTACAGTGGGTAACAAAAAGAAAAGATAACAACATTATAGATTGTCTGCTGGCGAGCATTTAACCAACCTCTTTATAGCCGCGCCACTAGGGAGTTGCCGAGACCCCGAGCCCGCACTGGCAGGCCGTTTGACAATGTTTTACATTAATGGGTCGTAACAGACCCGATTGGCGGGAGCAGGTAACATATTTGCCATGCAATCTACTGGACCGTGAGCGCCTGGCTATGAAGAAAACGGACTGGCCCATTCGTTGGGATTTACTGCTTCGCTATCGCCTGATCGAGATTATCGCCCTGTGGGAGGGTCGACTGACCACCAACCATATCTGTCACAGCTTTGGTATCGGTCGACAGCAGGCTTCCAAGGACATCAATACTTATCTTCGTGAACTGGCTCCCGGCAATCTGGTCTACGACCGGCACCTGAAAGGCTATGTCCCCTCTGCCAATTTCAAGCCGGTGGTCACCCGGGGCGCCGTATCCGAGTATCAGGATCTTCTGGCCCGCCAGCAGAATCTGAGTGATACCTTCTCCGATCTTGAACTGGGCCTGCCCGGCAACGCCGTCATCCCGGAGGCGGCCCGGCATATAGACCCGGAAGTTATGCGGGCCGTGGTGACCGCCACCCGTTATCATCGCCAGCTGAAGGCGAGCTACGTATCACTGAGCCGCCCGGAAGCCGCCGAGAGTGTGCTGGAACCCCACGCTCTGGTCAGTGCCGGCAACAGCTGGCACATTCGGGCCTGGTGCAGCGCCAACCGGGAATTCCGGGATTTCGCCCTGAGCCGCTTCCACGGCCGTATTGAGGCCCTGCGCCAGAAAGCCCGGCACAACGCCCAGCAGGATGACGACTGGCAGCGGCAGGTGACACTGGAGATCACCCCGGACCAGCGTCTGACCGAAGCCCAGCAAAAGATCATCGCCCGCGACTACGGCATGACCAATGGCCTGCTGCACATCGAAACCCGAGCCGCCCTGGCGCCCTATGTGCTGTCCCGACTGGGCATCACCTACGAAAACAGCCATCCAGACCCATTGGTTCAGCAGCTCGAACTGGCCAACCCGGACCAGCTCGGTTTTGGCAGCAAACGCGAGCGGGCACTCAAGGCGGTGGTCGGTCTCTGCTAGACTGGCCCCGTGACCAGACCGCTCCAGACCTTTACTGCCCTTCTTTGCCTCGGGCTTGTGTTATCGGCGACGCCACTCCAGGCGCAAGCCGATAACCGCTGTGGAGCTTCCGCCACGCCCATCCATCAGGTACAGGGCACCGGCAACCAATCCCCACTGATCGGCCAAACCGTGACCGTAGAAGGCATCCTTGTACTGGATGCCCGAAAACCTGGCGGCTTTTCCGGCTTCTATCTGCAGCAGGCCGATCACCAGACCGATGACAATCCAGCCACCTCCGAAGCACTGTTTGTCTATACCCGCAAAGCCGGTGGCAGCGTGGGTCAGCGGGTGCGGGTTACCGGCACTGTCAAGGAGTTTCACGGCCTGACCGAACTGGCACCGGTGCACAACCTTTCAGTATGCGGCCAGGCATCCCTGCCAGCGCTGATCAACGTATCGCTACCCTGGTCGCAACCACCCGAAAGCCTGGAAAACATGCGGGTGCGTTTCGATGAGCCCCTGACGGTCATCGATAACTACAACCTGGCCAGGTACGGCGAGCTGGCATTGGCGGCCAGCGATCAGGTGATTGCCACAGAACAGTTAGCGCCAGGTCCGGCTGCCCGCACACTGGAACAGCAAAACCTGGCGCAACGGATAACCCTGGACGATGGCCTGGGCAAGCAAAACCCGACGCCGGTGCCCTGGCTATCAGAACGCGATACCGTTCGGGCCGGCGATATCGTGTCAGAACTGGAGGGCGTACTGGATTACCGCTTTGGCCAGTGGCGGGTTCAACCGGGCGCTGTACCACGTTTCCAGGCCCGTAACCCCAGACCACAAGCGCCGACCAAATCAACGGACAGTATCCGGATCATGACCCTGAACCTGCAGAACTACTTCAATGGCGACGGGCAGGGCAAGGGCTTTCCCACGCCACGGGGCGCATCATCGCTCGAGCAGTTTCAGACCCAGAACCGTAAACTCGCCCGAACCATCCAGGACGCGCACCCCGACATCCTTGCCGTGACCGAACTGGAAAATGACGGCTACGGCCCAGACAGTGCGGCGGCTGGCCTGGCCCGGACGCTCGGCGCTGATTGGGCAGTCGTACAGACGCCGGGCAGGGACGGCAACGATGCCATCCGCACTGCCTTGCTGTATCGGGAATCCCGGGTCCGCCCCACTAGCCCGGCTTACAGGCCCGGACCAGGCGAACTTCCAGGCGCGTCCCGCCCGCCACTCGCCCAGGCATTCCGTGCCCGGGGAAGCGAGCTGACGTTCTGGGTGGTGGTACCACATCTGAAATCAAAATCCTGCCGGCATGCAGCGGCCCGAGAACAGGATCAGGGCGACGGGCAGGGCTGCTACAACCGGCAGCGGACCCTCAGCGCCAACGCTATCGTGATCTGGCTCCAGGCACTGGCCGGAGATCCCGAAACCACACCCGTACTGATCACTGGCGATCTCAATAGCTATGCCCGCGAGGCGCCGGTCGAACAGTTCCAGGAAGCCGGTTTCACCAGCCTGGTACACCAGTATCACCCTTGCTTGCCAATGCAGTGCGAGCACTATACCTACCGGTACCAGGGCCAGAAAGGTACCCTTGATTACGCGCTTGCCAGCCCGGCACTGATGCCTTGGGTTGAGCGGGCGCAAACCTGGAACATCAACGCCGATGAGCCCCGGGCGCTGAGCTACCATCAGACCCCGGATCAGTCGGGCCCGTGGCGATCGTCTGACCACAATCCCGTGCTGACCGATCTGAACCTCAGCCCCACCCGCTGACTTGCTGCACCGCCTCCGGAGTCCGGCAGCCGGGCAATAGCGCACGGCTCGTGCCGCGTTAAACTGACAAGGCATTCACAGTAATGAGGTGTGCCCGTGGCATCGATCCCTGTACCCGATCTCTGGCCCATAGCCCGAACCGGACAACGCTGGCTACTCAGAGCCAAACGCCGGGAAGCCGGTGTGGACGGTCATCGCATGATTTTTCTGGAACGCGGCCGGCCCGGTCCGGGGCGTCCGACCCTGGTGCTTATCCATGGCTTTGCCTCCATGAAGGAGAACTGGGCGCTCTGGATGCAGAAGCTGCCTTCGGACTGGCATCTGCTGATTCCGGACCTGCCGGGGCTGGGCGAAAGCCAGTATCAGCCGGCGGCCAGCTATCGCTACGAACGCCAGGCAGAGCGGCTGAGGGATTGGCTGTCTGAATACCCGGGCGACAACCTGCATCTGGCGGGCAGTTCCATGGGCGGTGCCATTGCCGCAATCCTCGCCCATAAGCTGAACCAGCCACCCCGCTCGGTCACACTGCTCAATAGCGCCGGCATCCCGGAACACCCGGATGTGGATATCAACGCGCCCTTCAAGTCTGATCGCGATGCCATTCTTATTCCTGGCGACTGGGCCGGCGTTTACCGCATGTTCAACAGCGTCGGGAATGGCAAGCCCACGGTACCCGGACTGGCCATGACCGGTCTGCTGGGGCCTGACCTGCTCAAACGGCAAGCGTCGCTGCGGCACATTTTCAACGATATGCTGGCCGATGCCCTGGCGCCCGCGCGATTTCTTGGCCCAGACACTCCACCCCTGCAAGTGCAATGGGGTGATCGCGACGTGATCACACCAACCCGTTGCGTAGACTGGTTTCGTACCGCCACACCCAATGCGGAAGTTCACGTGTTCCCGGGTGTCGGCCACCTGCCCATGCTGGAACGCCCGGGCCAATCCGCCAGGGTGTTGCAGGAGTTTGTTCAACGACAGGTGAGATAAAGCAATTGGCCTCTCTGGCCCATTGACCCGTCAGCGAAGTCATGGGGCTCAACCGTGCAAAGCGCCATAATCGGTTCCAACGAGCTCCCTTACATAACAACAACACACGCTGACGAGGAACATCATGCGCGCCTCTGTTTCCAATTCTCAGGATCTGGGCATGCCGGCCATCTACCTGCATACCCTGGCCGAGCTGCTTCATACCATTGGTGTTGATGAACGGGACCTGATTCTGAGAGTCGGTCTGGATCCCACCCGGCTCAATTCCACCGAACTTCGGGTCAGCCAGGCCCAGGCCAGCGAGTTTGTGACCCGGGCCATCATTGAAAGTGGTGAGCCGGGGCTTGGCATTCTGCTGGCAAGGGAACTCAAGCTGCCCCTGCACGGTGCACTGGGTACCGCTGTCATGAGCAGCCGCACGCTGGCCGAGGCTCTGGAGCTGATGACCCGTTATCTCACCTTGCGGGCACCGCATCTGAAGGTAGAGAAGCGAGTCGCAGGCAGCAATGTCTGGTACGCGGTCAAATGCGATATCGAGCTAGGCCCATTGCAGGGATTCGTTCTGGATGCGGTGCTGTTCGGCTGCGTTTCCATGGGGGCACAACTCACTGGCAGCCCGGTGCCCGGAACGCAGGTTTTGCGCCGCGGCCCGGAACCCAATCACTTTCACCGGTTCCGACGCTCCATCGGGGTGCCGGTGGACTATGGTGCCAGTGAAGATGCTCTGGTGATTCCTGCCAGCCAGCTCAATCTGCCGGTGCAGTTCAGTAACGATCAGTTGGCGGTCAGTTCGCGGGAACAATGCGAAACGGCACTGAAACAGCTAAAAGAAGATGCCGGGTTTGCCTGCCGTGTTCGACGGGTGATCGAAACCAGCCACCCGTTTCCGCCAAAACTGGCCCGGGTGGCCTCCACCCTGTATGTTTCAGAGCGCACCCTGAAACGCCGGCTGCAGGAAGAAGAAGCCAGCTTCCAGGCCCTGGTGGACCAGGTGCGCCTGGAGCGCGCGCGGGATCTGCTGGCCAGCACCACCATGAATCTGAGCCAGATTGCCGACAGCCTGGGCTATGCCGACGCCGCCAATTTTACCCGGGCGTTCAAACGCTGGACGGGGCTGAGCCCCAGCCACTTTCGCAACCGGGAACTGCAGACCGCGGAAACCGCCTGACTCAGTCGATGCCCAGAATCTTGTGCATCTGCAAGGTTAACCGCCATTGCGGATGCGCCAGGCAGTAGTCCGTGGCTTTGCGGGTATTGCTTTGCTTGATGGCATCCGGCCCACCCTCCGGCACAGACGGTGAGGCCATGGGTGACAGGAAGTAATGCCTCGCCTGGATGTGCAGAAATCGCTCCGGTGGCGCCAGCGGCTGCGGGTAGACCAGCTTCAGCTCATCACACTCGGCAATGACCACCTCGGCATCGGCTTTCGGGCTGACACACAGCCAGTCGATACCTTCGGGCGCAGGCAATGTGCCATTGGTTTCCACCCCAACCTCAAACCCGGCCCGGTGAAAGGCCCTGATCAAAGGCTCATCCAGTTGCAGCAGAGGCTCACCACCGGTACAGACCACATAGGGCCGGCCAGGAGCATCGGGCCACAGTGACCGGATATGGGCGGCCAGGGCCTCCGGGGTGTCGAAGCGGCCGCCATTCTGGCCATCGGTACCGACAAAATCTGTGTCGCAGAAATTGCACACCGCATTCGCCCGGTCTTTCTCACGCCCCGTCCAGAGATTGCATTTGCTGAACCGGCAGAACACCGCCGCGCGTCCAGCCTGGGCGCCCTCACCCTGGAGCGTGTAAAAGGCTTCCTTGACGCGGTACATTAGGCAAGACGCTCGTAGGTCAGTGGATCGGTGACGCCGTTGGCGGCAAAGGCCTCCAGCCGCTCGACGCAGGAACCACAACGTCCGCACGCCTTGTCGCGGCCGTTGTAGCAGGTCCAGGTCTGGCTGTAATCGAGGCCCAGCTTGAGCCCTTCAGCCAGGATCTGGCCCTTGTCCATGGCCATAAAGGGTGCCTCAATGCCCACGGGCTCGTAGTTGGCCACCCGGCACACAGCATCCATTTTTTCAACAAACTCCGGCCGGCAATCCGGGTAAATGGCGTGGTCCCCGCCATGGGCTCCATACCAGACCGCGCCCGCCCCGGTAGTCACCGCATACCCGGTCGCCAGCGATAACAGGATCATATTGCGATTGGGCACAACCGTGGCTTTCATGGTGCCTTCTTCATAATGGCCTTCAGGCACTTCGATGTCGGACGTCAGAGAAGAGCCGGACATCACCTCACTCATGGCACGGATATCAATCACTTTGTGGGGGATACCTTCAGCCCGGCAAACATCGGCGGCCACATCCAGTTCCCGCACGTGGCGCTGGCCATAGTTGAAGGACAGGGCATGTACCTTGAGCCCCCTGGCGCGGGCCAGGTGCAACAGTGTGAAAGAATCCATACCACCGGAATAGATAACGACAACGGAGTCAGTCATGAGGGGTCAGCACCAGTTTTTCAGAAGCGTGTGTCATCGGGCTTTTACAAAGCGTGGCCATATTGTAACAGTGACAAACCGAGTTGGGTTCGCGTCCTGGCAAGATCAGGGGTAAACTCGAAAGAAAACGACAAAGCACCAGCACCGATTCAATGAGCTCAGACTTCAGCCCGGCCTTTATTGACTTTGAGGCGTCCAGCCTCGACCTGATCGCCAGCTACCCGATTGAGGTAGGCATCTGCATGCCCGACGGGGCACTGCACAGCTGGCTGATTCAGCCCCATGTGCTCTGGCAGGACTGGTCTGAAAGCGCGGAAACCATTCACGGAATTTCACGGCAACGGCTGTTGCAGGAAGGCATGCCGGTTAGCGAGGTGGCTCAGCAATTAAACAAGTTGTTGCCGGAGCAGGTATTCTGTGACGCCTGGACTTTCGACAGCTTCTGGCTACACAGGCTATTCCGGGCCGCCGGTGAGGTTCCGGCGTTTCAACTGGAATCCATTTCCATGCTGCTCGACCCGGGCCAGGTACGCCACTGGTCAGGCATCCGCCAGCAGGTGATTGCCGAACTCGGGCTGCCCGTGCATCGGGCAGCCAACGATGCACTCATCCTGCACAAAACCTGGGAACGGGTTATTTGCCGGGGCGAAGCCGCAGTGCAATAACTTCCAGGCCATCTCGGATGGTATGGAGTGTCCAGTAGGTGGCCAGTGCCATCAGCGCGGCACCAGTAAGCGTAAAGGACAGGTTCTCACCCACCACTTGCCCCTGCGCCATCACCAGATAAACGGCAACCGCTACAATCAGGGCAATCTCGACAATAAAATCAGAACGGAACTTGTTACGGGCAGGTCCGGGTTCTTCGGGCATTTTCTTCGGTTTCAACCTCTGGATATCAATTGGATAACTGGATGTATTGAGTGGTTGAATTATCGCCAAAGCCGCCATAAATGGCTGTACGAAGTAGTGGCTACGAACTTACCGAGATGGCAAAAAAAACGCAGCCCATCGGGCTGCGTAGAAAGGAGAGATCCATTCGATACCTGCCAGGCAGGTACCGCGGATTGCACAACGTAAAAACACGTGACAGGGAGAAGTATGAGGATTTCCCGCCGGTGCGTCTGTACGGGTTTGCCGAATGAGCTGGGCTATTGCAAACCGTCCAATTGCCTATACACTGATGACTGAACCGAATCCACAGAGCCGATATGACCAGGATGATTTCAAAGCACACCGTATACTCAGCCGCCGGTTGCCAGATTGGGCAGGCCGTGCGTGCCATGGTGAAAGACAGCTAACGGCTTTCGGTCAGTCCCGGGAGCCGTTGCGGCAACCGGGGCAGCTTCTCCGCCAGACCCCGGTTGCCTGTGAGGCTCCGGGGTTTTCTGTTTTTGCAGCCGCAAAACGACAAGGAGAACATCATGAGAAGACATCCGACATCACGTGCAGCGAACCAGCCCATGGCCAATCGTCAGGCTCCGATCAAGCGCCCGGAGAAGCTGCCGCTGCTGGATGCAATCTGCAAGAAACTCAATCAGCGAGTCAACCTGGATGACGAGCAGCGGGTGCTGGGTCTGTACGAGCGGGGCTGGATTTTCAAAGGCGTACTCAGCAATCTGGACGGCGCCGAAGCCCGATATGTCCGGGCTCTTGCGACCCACTACAACTCCTGGATTGCCCGCCAGGTAGCCTGATCAGGCTTGCCGTCACGACCGCAGGCTGGACCGGTCAATGATGCCGGTTCAGCCCATCCATCATCGACAGATCACCGCCATGGACCATGGCGTAGTTGTTCACCACATCGTAAATCTTTTCCTGGGAATAGGGCTTCACTACATAGCCATTGGCGCCGGCACTGATGGCACGTTGAATACTCTCAATGGAATCGTCTGCCGTGACCAGCACAATATGCTGGTTCTCCCGAACCTGTTTGAAACGGGTCATCAGTTCGTGACCGTTACCATCCGGCAGTCCCAGATCCAGCAGAATGATCTGGAACTCACTGGCCTCGAACGCCGCCCTGGCAGACGCAGCGTCCGCACATTCAGACACGCTGGTAGCACCGGCTTTGTAAAGCATGTCGACCAGACGCTCCCGCATCACCGGCTCATCTTCGACCACCAGTACTCTGAGATCACTCATTACACTCTCCTGTTCTGTGCCCTGGCTCAGTAGGTATCGTTGCCGGTTCGGCGCGGCAAGTCCAGAGGTGCGGGCCCGGGGCGGACATCAACCGGTTCATCACCGGTGGGCCCGCCATGGTCACCGACGGACGGTGGCGCGGTCACCCGGGTGAGAATATTGGCAATGCTGACTGCCGTTGTATAGAGGGAAATGGAGACAATCAGCAGTACCGGCTGCACAAAGGCCACAAAGCCCGGAATCTCCGCGTTCCCGGTCATACTCAGGATCAGGATGATGGCCGGCCCAAGGACCACGAACAGCGTCAGGGCAATAAAAAACACAATCCGCTCTTTGTAGCGCCCCAGATCGCGATTGGTCACCAACCCCAGCACAAATTTGCCGATAGCCAGGCCGGCCAGAATCGCCGCAGCAATACTCAGGTCGGGCCGCATCAGGGACTGGTACAGGTTGCCATCCCAGAGCCGCTGCATGGCAATGACAAGAAACGGAAACAGTACGAACAGTATGTCGGCGTATGTGCCATACATCATGCTCAGGGAATAATGTTCCTGTTTTTGGTTATCGCTCATTGGCCTGTTCCTTTGTGGTTTTCGACGACCTCTGGTGGCCCTCAAGGGCCCGGTCAATCATGGCGTTCAGGGTGGTCAGTTCCTGTCGAATCATCCCCCTCTCTCCGGGGCTTGAGCGTACACATCGCTCAAGTATCCCTGCCTGTTCTGTCATCAACGGATAGCCCATGGCACCGGCGGTGCCCTTGATCTGATGGCTCTCGGACTGCAATTGCTGCAACTGTCCCTGGGCCAGTGCGGCTTCCATGCGCCGCTTTCGCTCAGCCAGGCCATCCAGGAAACGGTTCACCAGCGGACCAATGTCATCGTCAACCGCCTCGCCGACCCATTGTTCCACCGGCAGATAGCGATCCAGCAGGGCCTGCAGGTGGGCATGGTCAATGGGCTTGTTCAGCACCCCGTCGCAACCGGCCTCCAGCAAGGCTTCATTCTCTGCCTGATCACCAGCGGTAAAGGCAATGATCGGCCGCCGGAAGCCCGCCTGGCGCAAAAGCAGGGTGGCCGCAACGCCGTCCATGCCGGGCATGTGGCGATCCATAAGCACCAGTTTCACGGTTTCCGACAGGGCCCGGCGAACCGCCTCTTCCCCATTGGTCACCAGCAAGGGCTCTGCGCCGGTGCGGCGGAGCATCCGCTCCACCAGCCCACGGTTATCATCGTTGTCTTCGGCCACCAGCACCTTACCGCTGTACCGGTGACCCGAACCCACCGCCGTTTCCGCCGACAACGCCAGGTAACGGGCCAATACCTCGTAAAAGCGCTGCTTGTCGATGGGTTTGGCCAGGTGATCATTGCATCCCGCCAGACGATATTCAGCGATATCCTCGGCCATGACATTGGCCGTAAGCGCAACCACCGGGGTGTTAACACCTGCTTCCCGCAACGCCAGGGTGGCATCCCGGCCATTCATCACCGGCATCTGGATGTCCATCAGAATCAGATCGAAGTGCTCGCGGGTGGCGCGCTCCAGGGCTTCCGCGCCATTACTGACATGCACCAGCTCGGCACCGGTGCGCCCCACCAGCAACGACACCAGCCGGCGGTTTACATCGTTATCCTCGGCACAGAGGATGCGGCCCGACAACCGGGGCGCCATGACCATGGCAATGGCCCGGCGCCGCTGGCTGAATTCCGAGGCATCCCGCAGGAAATGAACCTGCGCGAGTTCACCGGTGCTGATGCACACTTCAAATTCACTGCCTTCACCATAGGTGCTGGACACCCGGATATCGCCGCCCAGCAGTTCCGCCAGCCTCCGGGATATACTGAGGCCGAGCCCCGTGCCGCCATACTGGCGGGAAATTGCGGTGCTGCCCTGGGCAAAGGGGTCAAACAGACGGTCCAGCTGTTCAGGCTTCATGCCAATCCCGGTATCCACCACCCGGGCGTAAAGCTTCTCGGCGCCCCGGTCACAGCGAATAATCAGGGAGATAGACCCATTTTCCGTGAACTTCAGGGCATTTCCGCACAAATTAATGATAATTTGTCGGTAACGGGTTGGATCGGTCCGGATCTTCTCGGGCAGGGGATAATCGCAGATGATACTGAAATCCAGGCCCTTTTCCCGGGCCCGGGGGGCGAAGAAGGCGCGGATTTCATCCAGTAACTCCGGCAGATTGACCGGCACCACATCAACATCCAGCTTGTTGGCGTCGATCTTTGAGTGGTCGAGGATATCGTTCACCAGCTCCAGCAGGTGACGCCCGCTGCGAACCACCGTTTCAGCACTGCTGCGTTTCTCGGTTTCGTTCAGATCCGGGTCCAGCAGGGTTTCGCCATAGCCGATGATGGCCGCCAGCGGGGTCCGGATTTCATGACTCATATTGGCCAGGAACTGGCTCTTGGCCTGAGCGGAATTCCGGGCCAGCTCTTTTTCCAGCCGCTCCTGCTCCCGCTCCCGCTCGATCTGCAGGCGCTGATGGCTCTCGGTGGCGTCAATACAGGTGCCTTCGAGATGCATGGGCAGGCCCTCGGCATCATACACCGTGTGCAGGGAAATGGTGGCCCAGCGTTCCTCGCCCTGACGGGTCAGGTAACGCGCTTCAATACCCTTCACCGTACCCCGGGCCTCCAGTTGCTCGACCACCAGACGCCGCAACCGCTCATCGGCAATGCAGGTTTCCAGCACATCCGGATTACGCGCCAGCAGCTCACGGCTGCTGCTGTAGCCCAGCAACTCGGCCATGGCCGGGTTGGCGGTTACAAACCGCCGTTCCGGTGACATCTGGAACACGCCCTCAATGGCGTTATCAAACAGTGACTGGTAACGCCTCAGGTTCGCCAGAGCGCGCTGGTTCCAGGCCAGGGCCTCGCCCTGAACCTGCTTGATTCGGTCAGCCAGGGCAAAGGAAAACAGGATGATCTGGGCCGTCAGGCCGAACTGTGGCGAATAGCTGGTAAAGGTATTCAGCGGCAGGTAACCCATCACCGTCAGCGCATAGATACCAAACCCGATCAGGGCCAGGGTCCAGGCAAAGAAATAAGAGCGTGCTGCCGGGTTGTAATAGCGCCAGGACAGATAGCTGACCACAATCAGAATGATACTGAGCAGAATCGAGCCGACCACAATCCATTCCATGGCCACCGAATAGGGCATGAAAAACGACAAACCAAAGGTGGTGACGACAGAGGTCAGACATAACCGGAGTACATGATCCAGATCGGGCGAGCGTTGCCGGGTTTCCAGCAGCGAACGGGCCATTAACAGGCCAAAGAACCAGGTCAGGATAATCTGGAAATGGAGGTATTCCTTGTTGAGCAAGGCTGGCCGGCTATCCAGCAACTGAACCCCGTGCACCTGTTCGGTACCGATGAATACCGCCGCACATACCAGGTAGAGCACGTAGTAGATGTTGCTGCGCTCCCGCACCGACACCGCCACAAACAGGTTGTAAGCCAGGATAGCCAGGATGGCACCCAGCAGCAGTCCGCGCACGGCTTCGTCGATGGAGACCTTTTCTATGTAATTGTCCGGGTGCCAGAGGGTAATCGGCAGGCGGAAGGTGTTGGTGTTGGTAATGCGCAGGAAAACCGTGGTGACGGTGTCTGGCGACAATCTGAGCCGGAAGGTCGGGTTTGGCACGGCCAGATCCCGGTCGTCCCAGCTGTCCAGATACCCGGTCTGGCGTTGTTCCACCAGTTGCCCATCCCGAACCAGATACAGCCGAACGTCGTCCACCAGTGGCAGCGCCAGCTCCAGTATCCAGTCCGAGCGGGAGGTTAAACGGCGGGGGCCCAGGTCAAAGCGAGTCCAGTAGGCGGAGCCGGTATAACCGAAGTTGAGTACGCCACCCTGATGACGGGTCAACCTTTCCCCGCCTGCGGCGCGAACCTCATCAATCGTCAGTGACTGCTCAGGATCTTCCAGGTACCAGAGGCACTCGCCCAGATCCGGAATGCTACCGGTGTTGTGATCCAGCATGATCTGCCCATCCCGGCAGGCATTCTGGGCCTTCGCCACAGATGGCAAAACCAGAACGGCCAGAAACAGGAGCAGAACCACCGTCCGCACCGGGATATGGGCAAACCGTTGCTGCAAAATGTGATCTCCGCGCGGGTAGCTGCGTGCTTTATCGTTTATTGTCAGCACT
>VMHT01126725.1_pt1 | contig 15757 bp, 23 predicted proteins | sample 4693611 | NCBI WGS metagenome assembly VMHT01 (sample SAMN12280063, study PRJNA550983) | marine metagenome | isolation source: seawater sampled from same location over 5 years 0.02-0.2 micron viral filtrate | place: USA: collected off the coast of southern California halfway between the port... ... | reverse complement strand
CACCCTCCCTTGTTCCCGTCTCTTTTTCCGCTGTAGTTTTGCTATAGGTTCCCTAACCGTAAATTTTGCGTAATGTGCGTTTTATGCGTGATAAATTTTTTGCGAAAATTTTTTTACAAAAATTTTTTAAGGTAGCGAGGATAGTGATTAGGGAGTTACGATTCGCGTATGGCTGAGAAAAAGAAAAAAGATTCTCGTTTAGAGCGAGCAGGAGTTTCGGGATATAACAAACCGAAGCGTACCCCGTCTCATCCTAAAAAATCCCATATCGTTGTCGCTAAAGAAGGCGATAAAATAAAAACGATCAGGTTTGGGCAGCAAGGTGTAAAAACTGCTGGCAAACCGAAAAAAGGCGAATCCGCTAAACAAAAAGCCCGTCGTAAAAGTTTCAAAGCTCGTCATAGTAAAAATATTGCTAAGGGCAAAATGAGCGCAGCTTATTGGGCAGATAAGGTGAAATGGTAATGAATGATATGCAAGCCGTTTACGATGAAGAATTAGGTCGTGGTCGCGGCGGGTTAATGTCGTTAATGCGGGGGATGGGTGATTTTACGTTAGGGGAAGATGTAATGAACAATCTTCCTGAAATTATCGCGATGTTACGCAATACGAATAAAGATACGTTGACGATGCGGCAAACGCAGGAAATGGGTAAGCCGAGCGAATTAGCTGTATCGTTAAGTGACGAACCTGCATTAAGTTCGATGGTAGGGCCAGAAATGGCATTATTAGCAGGGATGATGGGTGGGCCTGGAGGAAAGGCTAAAGGATTAGCATCGTTAAAAGATGAATTAGCTGAATTTATTAAAAAAGATACCGCTGATACAGCAGAACGTATGCGGCGGTTAGATCAAGACGAAACGCTATCACGGTTAGCGGATCAAGATCGTTTAGAACGTACCCGAGCGGAACAATTAGAAGGGTTACGAAATTTAGAAAACCGTAACCGACGATTAGAAGATGGCGAAATGTCGGAAGAATACGAAACGGCATTGCGCGAATACCAAGATTTTATGAACCGCCAAGGTGAGTCTGGGATTCAAAAATTACGAAAAGATATTTTTAGTGATCCTGATCAGATGGCTGGTGGTGGACGTCCAGGATTATACGCAAATATCGCCGCGAAACGTCGACGTATAGCTGCGGGGTCTGGTGAGAAAATGCGTAAAACAGGATCTAAAGGTGCGCCGACGAAAGAAAATTTCCGACAAGCCGCGACTACTGCTAAAAAAGCAGCAGGCGGTGCGTTAAGTTACGCGAAAGGTTATTACGGTAAATCGTATAAATAGGAAAATATTATGCCATTTCCCATTGCAGCAGTAATTGCCGCCGTAGCGACAGCAGGTACGGCAGCATATAGCGCAAAACAAGCTCGTAAAGCTCAAAGAAAAGCTAGAGAAGACCAACGCTTTAGAGAACTTATCGAAGGTTCTGCCCCTAATATATCAAACGTACAAGAAGTAGCTCCTGAAGAAGTAATGGGTAGCGAAGTTGCTGGGTTAGAAGAAGCGTTAAAGGCGATGGATTATCAAGGTGGTCAACCGCCGGTTCCAGGACAAGACGACGCTATGGGCGCAATGCCTACGGATTTATCTGAAGAAGATTTAGCGATGCTAATGGAATCAGGTGGGTTAGAAGGTTTATTTACTCAAATGGCCGCAGACGGGGGGCCAGTGGGCACACCTAGCGATGTTTATTATTTTGGTGTCCCGCAAATTATGGGGATGATGCAAGACCCCGATCCGCAAATCCAACAAGTCGGTATGCAACTCGCTGGTCAAATGGAAGCGATGCCCGATGCGGGGATGGTGCCAGCAACCCAAGATCAAATACGAGGGATGGCCTATGGGGGTGCTGTCGAACCAAAAAAGTTAGAGATGGGCGGTTCTCCTGAATATAACCCCGAATTAGATTTAGATTTTATTCTTCAACAAGAAGCCCTCGAGGAGCTGCTAGAATTAAATGAATTAGTGGACCAAGGCGTAATAAGTGAAGCTCGGGCAGAATACGATAGACAGCGGTTGTCAGGTCGAGCGTTTCCTCAGGAAAGTCAGCCAGGACAAGTTTTAACGGATAGAGATAGAGAAAATTTGCGAAAGATATCAAAGAAAGGAATGGCTTACGGTGGAGCAATATCCGAGGAACGTCTTAATAACGCAAGATTAAGATAAATGCCTGCTAAAAATCCTCGTATCCCTAGAAAAAAAGGGCAACCTGCGAAAAGTAAAAAACATAGCGATTTATATACGGACGAAGATCCGAAAGGTACGATCCACGGATTAAAATTTGCAACCGTAAAAGATGCCCAAGCGTCTGTTAGTAAAATTAAAAAAGCAAAACGCACTCCCGCTCATAAAATCCAAGCAGCGATAGCGATGGAACAACGAGCGAAAGCAGCGGGTAAAACTAGCGCAGCAGCGGTATACCGTCGTTTTATAAATGCAAACAAAAAATCCTCTAGAAAATCTTAAAGGCGTAGACCTTTCGCACCTGTCGAAAGCAGAAGCGAAAGAATTTACACTTCTTTTAGAAGAATTAGAAAAGCGTGAAAAACGTGAAAGTTCGATGGCGTCGTTTTACGATTTCGTTAAAACGATATGGCCAGAATTTATTGCGGGTGCTCATCATAAAAAGATGGCCGAAGCATTTGATAAAATCGCGAACGGTGAATCTAAACGGCTTATTATTAATATGCCGCCTCGTCATACGAAATCCGAATTCGCTTCGTACCTGTTCCCTGCATACTTATTAGGTAAACGACCTAAACTCAAAATTATTGAAGCTACGCATACCGCTGACTTAGCTATTAATTTCGGACGTAGAGTGCGCGACTTAATTGAAAGTGACGATTACGCAGAGATTTTTCCTGCTACTCAATTAAAAGCTGACTCCCGTAGCGCGGGTAAATGGACAACCTCGCAAGGCGGTGAATATTATGCGGCAGGTATAGGTGGTGCGTTAGCGGGTCGTGGTGCTGATTTGTTTATTATTGACGACCCTCATTCGGAACAAGATGCGTTTTCGGATAAAGCGTTAGAAGAAGCATACGAATGGTATCAAACTGGGCCTCGTCAGCGTCTACAACCAGGAGGTGCAATCGTTATCGTAATGACTCGTTGGTCTAAAAAAGACGTAACGGGTAAATTAATTAAGAAAATGGCTCAAGATAAAGGTGGGGATGAATGGGAACTAATAGAATTCCCTGCGATATTACCGTCAGGTAAATCGTTATGGCCTGAGTTTTGGTCGTTAGAAGAATTAGAACGTACGAAATCAGCAATCCCTCCATCGAAATGGGCAGCGCAATATATGCAGCGGCCTACAGGCGAAGGTATTTCTATAATACCGAAAGAGTGGATTAAGTTTTGGCCGTCTGACGACCCGCCGACATGCGATTATTTAATCCAAAGTTTCGATACGGCGTTTTTAAAATCCGAAAGAGCTGACTATACGGCGATAACGACGTGGGGTGTGTTTTATCCCGAAGGTAAAATAGGGGATGAACACTATAGCGGAGCGGATGCCCATATTCTTTTATTAGATTGCGTTAAAGAACGGTTAGATTTCCCTGAACTTAAACGCGAAGCCGCCCGATTGTACGAATATTGGGAACCTGATAGCGTAATTATCGAAACGAAAGCGTCTGGTATCCCGCTAACCCAAGAATTACGGCGTCAAGGTATCCCTATAAACACCTTTTCACCGAGCAAAGGGCAAGATAAGATCGCAAGACTAAACGCAGTCAGCGGTATTTTCCAAGAAGGGCGCGTTTGGGTGCCAGAAACGAATTGGGGGCAAGAATTAGTCGACGAAATCGTAGATTTTCCGAACGGAGAAAACGACGATTGCGTAGATGCGACGACTTTAGCCCTACATCGCTTTAGACAAGGCGGTTTTTTACGTTTAGATGGCGATTATAGCGACGAAGAAGAGTATTATCCGAAAATACGGGCATATTACTAATTTACCGTTGTAAAAAACTAGAGTAGGGTAGCGTTCCATGGCTGAAGTGCAATTCCCAGAGGATTTAGAGGGCGAAGAACGGGTAGAAATCCTGTTCGACGAGGAAGATAACCTCATTGACCCTTCGATGTTAGAAATGGAAGTAGATATTCCATTCGAAGAAAACCTCGCCGAGTATTTAGACCCCGCTACACTCAACGAAATCTCTTCTGAGCTATTAAGTTCGTATCAAGACGATGTCGATAGCCGAGAAAACTGGTACGAAACTTTCCGAGACGGTTTAGAACTACTAGGTATCGAAAATGACCCTCGTAGTGAACCGTTCGAAGGCGCTAGTGGTGTATACCACCCGCTTTTAGCAGAAGCAGCTACTCATTTCCAAGCCCAAGCGTATAAAGAACTTCTACCGGCTAACGGCCCAGTAGATACGAAAATTATGGGCGCGTCTAACGATCCGAAAGCGATGCAAGCTAATCGCGTAAAAGATTTTATGAACTTCCAGCTTATGTACAAGATGGAAGAATACGATCCAGAAATGGATCAGATGTTGTTTTATTTACCGCTCGCAGGATCTGCGTTTAAGAAATGTTATTACGATCCAACGATGGGTCGTGTCGTTTCTAGGTTTATTAAAGCAGAAGATTTAGTCGTCCCGTATACCGCGACAGATTTACATACGTCACCTCGTATTACGCATCGTATGACGATGACGGAAAACGATCTCCGTAAGTTACAACTCAGTGGGTTTTATACTGACGAAGAAATGAGTCGTCCTTCGTATTCCGAACAAGAAGATCCAGTACAACAAAAAATAGACGAAATAGATGGCGTATCAAGAACAGGCCGACAAGCCGATTATACGTTACTTGAGTTCCACGCTGAATTAGATATCGAAGGTTTCGAACATACGGATAAAAACGGAGAAGCTACAGGGTTAGCAATTCCTTACATTATTACGATATGTAAAGATAACAACCGTGTTTTATCTGTTCGTAGGAACTATGTAGAAAACGATCCAATGCGTAAAAAGATTGAATACTTTACGCATTACAAATTTCTTCCAGGATTAGGTTTTTACGGTTTCGGTTTAATCCATATGATTGGCGGCGTTACGAAATCAGCGACCGCAATCCTCAGGCAACTTATTGACGCAGGTACGTTAGCGAACTTACCCGCTGGATTTAAAGCACGTGGATTAAATATCCAACGGTCTGATGATCCCGTACAACCAGGAGAATGGCGTGACGTCGATACTCCTGGAGGTACGATCCGCGATGCGTTTATGCCGTTGCCGTTTAAAGAACCAAGTCCTGCGTTAGCGCAGTTGATGGGAGTTTTAGTAGAATCCGGACAGCGGTTTGCTGCTGTTATGGATAACCAGACAGGGGACGCTAACTCCAATGCTCCTGTAGGTACGACTGTCGCGTTATTAGAAAAAGGTCAGAAAGTAATTTCTGCGATACATAAGCGTTTGCATTATGCGCAACGTAGTGAATTTAAAATCTTAAAAAGATTATTCGGCGAATATTTACCGCCTGAATATCCGTATCAAGTACAAGGTGCGCAACAAACGGTATTCGCTACCGATTTTGATAATAGCGTAGACGTTATCCCTGTTTGTGATCCAAATATTTTTAGTACGACACAACGTATTATTTTGGCACAAACGCAGCTTCAGATGGCGCAAAGTGCTCCGCAGATCCATAATATGAAAGAAGCGTTCCGCAAGATGTATATCGCGCTGAACATTAAAGATATCGACGATATCTTGTTACCTGATATGGCCCCTGCGCCTAAAGACCCCGTCCAAGAAAATATGGACGCATTGTTAGGAGCGCCGTTACAAGCGTTCCCGCAACAAAATCATGATGCCCATATACAAGCACATATGGCATTTATGCAAAATCCTCAAGTCCAACAAAATCCAGCAGCTATGGCTGCATTACAAGCGCATATTCAACAGCACCAAGCTCTGAAGTATCGTTTACAAGTTATGGAAATGTTGGCGCAACAAGGTATGCAATTACCTCAAATTGGCCCAGATGGTCAAATGCCTCAGCTTCCTCCCGAGATAGAAAGCGAAATAGCAATAGCTGCTGCACAAGCTACGCAACAAATTACAGGCCAAGAACAAGCCTTGGCACAAGCGATGGCGCAGCAACAAACAGATCCAGAACGTCAGATGTTCCAAGAACAAATGCAACTCGAATTCGAAAAGCTCGCGCAGCGTGATAGAGAATCTCAGCGTAGAGCCGAAGTCGAAAGAGAACGTATGGAATCTCAAGAACAGCAAACGGATATCCGAGTAGCTTCTGACTTACAACAAGCAGAAATGCGCGACGATAGAGACGTTGATGCTAACTTAACAGATATTGCAAGAATCGTAAGAGAGTCTCGGGAACAGGAATAATTGTCTAATTTAATAAGTAATATCCCGCATTTTAATTGTTGGGTACGAAGAGAATATACACATAATCATCTTGGCTATCACGGAGAGTATTTACATGCAATCGCTATTGCGGTAAATACCATCCCAGATAGATGTTTATCTTTCCAAATCGTATTTACAGGATACGAATGGGATGAAGAAGAAGATGCAGAAAACGTACACGGTGGGGCAATGTGGGCAAGAATGCCGATAACCGCACTGATAGCCGATACTGCAAACGAAGATATGCCCGAGGGTATGGCGACGCATTTAGCACAACCTTGGGATTGTAGTTCGCGAGACCATGAAGTAATCGTTATGGATCGTGTATCTTCTAGTCCTTGGATTTGTAAGATAGATAACGAGTTTCATACAGGAAAGTATTTATTTACTGTAGATTACACAGGAAACGATATAGCTGATGATCCTGCGCAACATAAGCAGAGTCATGTAATACAGCTAACGGACGCTGGGAAATGGACAGGTAATATTGTAGCGTTACCTAATAATCGTGTAAGAGCGACTAATCCAGCTTTATGGGAAACAGGGTCTGGGGCACCAGACTTTTATCCTAGTCAGCACGCACACAGTGCGGAAATAGACGATAGCTACATGGATCCGAAAGTAACATTTAACAATCTCTATTCAGAAGGAGAAGACTAATGCCAGGACACAAAACAAACAAAAAGATGCCTATGAAAAGAGGCATGGGTGGCAAAACTGCGAAGAAAATGCCAACTAAAATGAAGCGCGGTGGTTCAACTCGTTCTCGTAGTAAGAGTAAGAAATGAGAAACCTTAGAGACACGGAGATGCCTTATCCGTCCCCTAAAACGCAAAAGGCAGGAGTCCAACCGTCAATCCCAGAACCTTCAAACGAAGGTTTTGCGAAAGCTACAATGCTGGCAGAAAAAACTATTAGCATTCCTGGGAAAAAAGTAAAGACGAAAGGAACTGGTGCAGCTACTAAAGGATTAGATTTTACTAGCTACGTTAACTAATGGATTTTTTAAAATATTCGGAGTATTTACTCCGCAAGCTGCGCGAGAGGCAAGATGATCTCGCGCAGACTCTCGCCACTGGTGGCGCACAAGACTTTGTTCAGTACCAACGTATTGTTGGGGAGATCTCAGGGCTTAACTTCGCTGAACAAGAAATAACTGCCCTGCATGGAAGGTTAGAAGATGTCGAAGACGATTAATGAGGGGGCGACCCCTGACCGTGTTCTAAATTTTGGATCTGATACGCCGTTAGATCCTCCGAAAGAAGTTATTACTCCTGAAAATTTAGAAAGCCACGCTGATAAACTACCAAACCCTACGGGGTATAGGTTACTTATCCTCCCGTTTTCTCCTCCCGAGAAAACAAAAGGCGGCATTGTTATCGCTAAACAAACTTTAGAAAAAGAGCGTATAGCTACCGTTGTAGGGCTAGTTGTAAGAAAAGGCCCAGACGCATATTCCGATCCCGATAAATTTCCAGATGGCCCTTGGTGTGAAGAGGGCGATTGGGTAATTTTTGGTCGCTATGCAGGAGCTAGATTTAATATCGACGGAGGCGATATGCGCCTTTTAAACGATGACGAAATTTTAGCTACTGTAAATAACCCAGAAGACATTCTGCAATAAGGTGAGATAAATGGCTGAGTCCCAAGATATTGAACTTATTCTTCCTGACGAAGAAGTTGATCCTCGTGCGGCTGACGTAATACAAGAAAGCGGCGGCGATTTTGATAGTTCTGAAGCAGCTGATCCTCAAAACGAAGAGCTAGAGGAATATAGTGACGGAGTTAAAAAACGCATAGATAAACTTACTTATCGTATGCGAGAGGCTGAGCGTCAAAGAGAGGAGGCGATTGAGTTTGCTAAGAAAATTTCTGAGCAAAATAATCAGCTCCAAACAAAATTAAAATCTTCAGATTCAACGCTTGTTAATGAATATCAACAACGTATTGAGTCTGATAAAGAACGTGCAAGACGTGCTTTAAAAGAAGCGCAAGAACTTGGTGACGCCGAAGCGATTGCGTTAGCTACTGAGGCAGTTGCTAAAACTTCTTATGAGGCGCAAAATGCCGAGCGTTTGGTAGCAAGACAAAAACAAACGGCAGAACAAGAAGTTGTTACGCCTGAGCTACCCCAAGGGCGAAATGTACAACCAGCTGCTCCCGACCCACAAGCTGAAGCATGGGCAGAGAAAAACAGTTGGTTTGGTGAAGACACTGGTATGACATATGCTGCTATGGGTGTTCATCAACAATTAATTAAAGAGGGCGTAGTCCCTAGCTCTAAACATTATTACGAAAGAGTTGACGCAGAAATGCGAGAACTTTTTCCACAGAAATTTGTCGGTGAGACAAAGAACGTGCAATCTGCCGTAGCAGGAGCCAGCCGAGGTGTTGGTTCTGTTAAAAAAGGTGCACGCAGTGTGAAACTCACACCTTCACAGATAGCGATAGCTAAAAGAATAGGTGTGCCTCTAGAAGAGTACGCAAAATACGTTTAGGAGATGAAAATGACAGATCGTACCTCCAGATCTGCTGAAACTCGAGCTAAAACCGCTCGCCGTAAACCATGGCAACCGCCATCTATGTTAGACGCTCCTGAAGCTCCTCCTGGATATAAACACAGGTGGGTACGTGCAGAAGTCCGTGGTCACGATGATAGAGCGAATATGTCAAAACGTATTCGTGAAGGATTCGAGCCAGTAAGAGCAGAAGATCATCCTGAGTTCGATGCTCCTACGATTGAGGACGGTAAACACGCTGGCGTAATAGGTGTTGGTGGCTTGATCCTCGCAAAAATTCCTGAAGAGACCGTCGAAGAACGTAATGATTATTTCCACGGAAAGACAGCAGAACAACTTCAAGGTGTTGACAACGATTTGATGCGAGAAGCTGATCCAAGAATGCCGCTACGACAAAGCGATATGAGGAGAAGCACCAAAGTGGAATTCGGTAGTCGAAAACCGGCTGCTGATTAAGTTATCATTTTCCTTAGAGGATTAAATCATGGCTAATACTGACGCCCCTAACGGGTTCACACCAGCCTATCACCTTTACGGTGGTACGATCCGTCCTCAGAAGTTGCGTATTGCTAGTGGCACCTCTGCTGCTATCTTCAACGGAGACGTTGTAAACCTATCTTCTGGGTACGTGATCCAAGGCACTGCGACAGGCACACCAGCTGGAGTTTTTGCTGGATGTTTCTATACCGCAACCGACGGTACTCCTACATATTCTACGTTTTTCCCTGCTTCAACAGCTACGCTGGGATCAGCAGACGTAGAAGCGTATGTATATACCGACCCAGCAATCGTATACGAAGCTCAATTTACTGCCGGCACTCCAGCCGTAAGTTTTATTGGTGCTAAATATACGATTACCACAACCGCTGGCAGCACTAACAATGGACGATCCAAAGAAGGTGTAACAGCGACAACAAGTAGCGGAATAGCGTTGTTGAATAGGTTCGTAGATTCTCCGAGTAATAGCATTGGTGCTAACGCTCGTGGGTATTTTTCGTTCCCAACTAACGTATTCGCTGTATAGTCGAAGGAGAGTAACTAATGGCTATTAATAGAGCTCAACTCGTAAAAGAGCTGGTTCCTGGCCTTCATGCTCTCTTCGGACTAGAGTATGATCGCTACGACGCTGAGTACGAAGAAATCTTCGAAACCGAAACTTCAGAACGAGCTTTTGAAGAAGAGGTAATGTTGACTGGTTTCGGCGAGGCTCCTGTAAAGTTTGAAGGTTCTGGTGTGACTTATGACACCGCGCAAGAATCTTTTACTGCACGGTACTCACATGAAACTATCGCTTTGGCTTTTTCATTGACTGAAGAAGCTATTGAAGATAATTTGTACGACACCTTGTCATCTCGTTATACGCGAGCACTTGCTCGTTCTATGATGACCACCAAAAACATTAAGGGCGCAAACATATTGAACAATGCGTTTAGCTCCTCTTTTGTTGGTGGCGATGGCAAAGAACTATGTGCGACTGATCACCCGACTGTAGGTAATGAGACCCAACGTAACGAGCTATCGACTGCGTCGGATCTTAATGAAACCTCACTAGAGCAGTCGCTGATTGATATCGCAGCTTTCGAAGATGAGCGTGGTCTAAAGATCAACGCACAAGCGCGTAAGCTGATTATCCCAACCGCATTGCAATTCGTTGCAGATCGTCTACTGGAAACTCCAGGACGAGTCGGTACGGCGGATAATGATATCAACGCACTACGCAACATGGGTATGGTTCCAGAGGGATACACCGTTAATCACTATCTAACAGATACTGATGCGTTTTTCCTGACGACTGACGTACCTAACGGACTGAAGCACTTTGTGCGTTCGCCTGTTGCAACCAGTATGGAAGGCGACTTCGAAACTGGTAATGTTCGCTATAAAGCCAGAGAACGCTATAGCTTTGGCTTTAGTGACTGGCGTGGTATTTTCGGCTCTCCAGGAGCTGCGTAATATCGCAAAGAAAGGGGCACTAGTTGCCCCTTTTCTTTTTCTGCTGTATAAAGCATCCATCCCTGACAGGTACATCCCGTGCCTGACACTAGCCACGACAGGAGATCACAATGGCTAATACTACGTTTAACGGCCCCGTCCGATCAGAGAACGGGTTTAAAGTTGTTTCGAAAAACGCAAGCACTGGTGCGCTTACTGATGTAGTAGATATCGCATCTACCGGCATCGTGACGAATAAATATGTAAAGCACGTTGGTTTTGCTACAGGCGTTACGGTCAATACTACAGCGGGAGACAGCCCGACTATTGGTGAGTTTACCCAGCCTGCAAACACAATTATTACTGATATCAAAATCTTCTGTGATACCTCTCCTGTTATTGGTACAGGTGATATTGGTTATGAAGTTGGTACTTCTAGCTCTGGTGCGCAGATTGTTGCGGCAGTAACTGATGAGATTTTGGACGGTGGCACGACTGTTGTTGAACACAATGTAACTACAACAACGCTGGTAACTCAGACTCAAAGTGGTACTACAGCGCCTGCGTCTGTTCAATATACAGATACTGCAAGAACGATTTTCTGTAATATTACGAATACTGTTGACGCGACAACTGCTGGCTCATTTACGTTTATTATTGAGTATGTGCAAATAGCGTAATAGGAGACGGATATGGCTGATGCAGTAACTTCAACAACTATTTCTGATGGTACGCATAAAGCAGTAATACAACTAACGAACTTGAGTGACGGCACTGGTGAAGATGCCGTCAACAAAGTAGATGTTAGTGGGTTAGCTGCTCGGGAAGATGGTACTGCTTGTAGTGGAGTGGTTATCGAAAAAGTAAGCCATTCAATTATTGGTTTTACGCAAGTACAGCTTTTGTTCGACGCAACTACTAATACAATAGCATTAGGACTAGCGCAAGATAGTAATGGCCATATGGATTTTAGCGAGTTCGGTGGTCTTAAAAACACCGCCGGTAGCGGTAAAACTGGTGATATATTACTGACTACAATAGGTGCGTCTTCAAATGATAGTTACGTTATTGTTTTAGAACTTATAAAGAACTATGGCTAATGGCTACATCAGGCACTCGTACTTTTAGTTTAAACGCTGCAGATGCGATTGAAGAAGCGTATGAATTAGCAGGTCTAGAATATCGAACAGGGTATGACGGCGTAACTGCGCGTCGTTCTATGAATATTATGTTTGCTGACTGGTCAAACAGAGGCATACAAATATGGGAAGTAGAACAAGTATCTTTAGATCTCGTCGAAGGTCAAACGACTTACGACTTAAATCAATTCGACATTGATATTCTAGACGCTGTAATACGTCGTACGACAAACAGTATACAAACAGATTTCCAATTAGATCGTATAGATCGTGGGGAATATCTAGATATACCTAATAAGCTGACGAAAGCGCGGGTGACTCAATATTATTTAGAGCGCACGATTACACCGAAGCTGTATGTTTGGCCTGCTCCAGAGAACTCTACAGATAAATTTGTATCGTATCGTTGGAAACGTATCCAAGATATTACGGCGGCTGTAAACGATGTAGATTTACCTAGTAGATTTTTGCCTTGCCTTACTTCTGGGTTAGCTTTTTATTTGGCTATGAAAAAGAATCCAGAAAAAGCTGCGATGTTACAACCTCTTTATGAGATGAACTTAGTAAACGCAATACGTTACGATGACGATAGCTCGTTAAGGTTAGTACCTAAACGGACGTATTTGTAATGGCTTTCGCAGTAGGTAAATATGCTTACGGTGTATGTGATCGTTGCGGGTTTCGTGTCAAATATTTACAAATGAGAATGGAATGGACAGGTTTTAAAGTTTGTCCAGAATGTTTTGAACCTAAACACCCACAATTAGATCCTCCGCATCATGCTTCAGACCCAGAAGGTCTTAGACAAGCAAGACCAGAAGTGCCGCTGCCGCAAGCTCAATTAGGGCTAGTAAGAACTACAGGGCCGAGTAACACTACCGACTCAGGACGTAATATAGGGGGCCAATCATTAGGTGTTGTAGACCCTATAGGCACCGATTTTATAGGAGTTTCGGGTATCAGTAGCGTTGGGACTGTAACGGTGACGACGACATGAGTTTTACTTTAAGTACTTTAAAAACAGCTGTCCAAAATTATGTAGAAAGTGCTGAAACGACCTTTGTCGCATCATTAGATACTTTCATAAAAGAAGCAGAGGAAAGAATACTAAAAGCAGTAGAGCTTCCAGTATTCCGTAAAAATGTCACAGGCACGGCTTCCGCTAGTAATACTTATCTAAGTACCCCTAGCGATTTTTTAGCCTCGTATAGCCTCGCTGTAATCTCTAGTAACGTCTATTCGTACTTACTCTTTAAACACGTTTCTTTTATTAGAGACTTTACACCGAATGCTTCTACGACAGGACTGCCTAAATATTACGCTTTATTTGACGATAATAGCTTTCTTTTAGCGCCTACGCCAGACCAAACCTACACGTTTGAACTGCATTATAAATATAGACCTGCTTCATTAACGACGACGAGCGGAACAGATACGACGTGGCTTTCAGATAATGCACCCGATGCTCTTTTATATGGTACTTTAGTAGAAGCTGCTAATTTTTTAAAAAACCCACAAGAAACAGCTTTATACGAACAAAGATTTGTACAAGCCGTAAACGGTCTTAAAAACCTGGGTCAAGGTTATGGTTCGCAAGACGAATATCGGTACGATATTAATAGAGGATAGCAATGGAAGCTCCGAAACTAGAAGTAGGAAACTTTTTAGTAACGGCTACAGAACAAAAAGGTCATTCCGCAGACTTTTGGGCTAAATCAGCGTCTGATAGAATTATTAGCGTCGGGAATAAATCACATCCTTTAATTGCTCAACAAGCAGAAGCGTTTAAAGAAAGTGTAGAACAGATAGTGCTTTTTTATCTGAAAGAAGCTATTAAAAGCGATAGAACGACTTTGATAGCAGAGTTAGAAAAACAAGGTCAACAAGAGATGGCCAATATACTTAGGAGAATGTAATGGCTATTACTACAGCAATGTGTACGACTTTTAAAAAAGAACTTTTAGAAGCTGTACATAATTTTAAAAATACAGGTGGAAGCACGTTCAATCTCGCTCTATATACAAGTTCTGCTTCGTTAGGAGCAGGCACTACTGCATATACTACGTCTAACGAGGTATCCGGCACTGGGTATACAGCTAAAGGGGCTTCTTTAACTCGTGTTGATCCGAGTAATGACGGAACTACTGCTATAACAGATTTTTCTGACCTTACTTTTAGTTCTAGCAGTATTACGGCAAGAGGCGCATTAATATTTAATGATAGTGCTTCAGGTGATCCTGCAGTATGTGCTTTAGATTTTGGCGCAGATAAAACGTCTACGTCTGGGGATTTTACGATACAGTTTCCTACTGCTAACGCTAGTAATGCGATTATTCGCATCGCTTAAATGTCTAACCTTACCGGCTGGGGCAGAGGCGCTTGGGGTGATGGCGGCTGGGGCCAACCTAGTCCAGTCCCAGTTACAGGCGTTGCGGGAACAGGCGCTGTCGGCACTGTTACGGTTAGTGCAGATGCTATCGCAACAGTTACAGGCGTTGCGGGCACTGGATCTGTTGGGACAGTTACAGCGACAGGTACAGCAGTCGTCAGTCCCACAGGCGTCGCAGGTACAGGGGCTGTTGGGTCACTTACAGTTACAGGTACAGCGAATGTTTCGCCGACAGGTGTTGCAGGTACGGGAGCTGTTGGAACAGCTACGGCTACGGCTGCGGCAAACACGTCTGTTACAGGGGTGGCAGGGACTGGATCTGTCGGAACGGTTACTGCTACCGGCGGCGCGAATGCTGCTGTTACTGGGAATGCTGGGACTGGAGCGGTTGGTTCAGTTGCGGTCGTTGCTGCAGCGACTACTTCAGTTACTGGTATCGAAGGCACAGGAGCTGTCGGATCAGTTACAATCGCCCCAGATACAAACGTATCTGTTACGGGTGTTTCGGCAACTGGAGCTGTCGGTACGATTACGCTTTGGGGGCTTGTTGACGATAATCAAGTTCCAGACTGGGCAGCTGTTTCGGATAGTCAAAGTATTACTTGGTCGGCTGTTTCAGACAGTCAAACCCCTGATTGGGAAGAGGTAGCTTAAATGGCAACTTATGTTAATGACCTACGTTTAAAAGAAATCGCTACAGGCGATGAATCAGGAACGTGGGGCACCAGTACGAACACGAACCTCGAGTTGATTGCAGAGGCTTTTTCTTTTGGGACGGAAGCTATTACGACTAATGCTGATACTCATACTACTACTATTGCTGATGGGTCTACTGATCCAGGCCGCAGTCTCTTCCTCAAATACACTGGCACTCTTGATAGCACTTGCACCATCACTATAGGGCCGAATACGGTAAGCAAACTCTGGTTCATTGAAAACGCAACGAGCGGCTCTCAAAGCATCATTATCAGCCAAGGCTCTGGCGCAAACATCACCATACTAAATGGTCAGACCAAAGCGATTTACAGTGACGGTGCGGGATCAGGCGCTGCGATGGTTGATGCGTTTACTGATCTATCTGTGCCTAGTATATCTACAAGCACCGCAGGAACATCTAATACTCGTATAGGAGTGAACACGGGCGACAGTATTACTTCTGGCGGCAACTATAACGTCTTAGTGGGCGACGAAGCGGGTACGGCTTTAACTACGGGTGATAACAACGTAGCCATCGGGTTTGAGGCGTTAAAGACTGAGGATGCTAACGGCGACAACGTAGCTGTTGGGTATCAGGCTCTCAAGACACTCAACGCTGGGGAGGACGCTTTTAACACAGCTATTGGTTATACCGCTGGTACGGCAATGACTACGGGTATTCGCCATG
>VMHT01203575.1_pt1 | contig 15758 bp, 34 predicted proteins | sample 4693611 | NCBI WGS metagenome assembly VMHT01 (sample SAMN12280063, study PRJNA550983) | marine metagenome | isolation source: seawater sampled from same location over 5 years 0.02-0.2 micron viral filtrate | place: USA: collected off the coast of southern California halfway between the port... ... | reverse complement strand
TTGAGAAAGCACCTATCCAACTATAAATAAGGAGCTTACGCTCTGCACAATCGATTTCATTACGACATTTCATTTATTATCTCCACAATGTAACTAACATACCAAATTCACGGTCAAATGTATAAAGCAGGCCTTCATAATCTGTCAACGTCATTTCTTCAATGATACGTTCAGTTTTATCCTTATCGTAGCGCAATTGCTTACAGAGGTTCTTCGCGTAGCCAAGCAATACGAAAGCATTGCCCTCAGGCCCCGTAAGATCGATTTCGATAGGAGTGTTTTGTCTTTCTTCTTTTTTTCTTATTGCCATGAGTACCTCACAAGGATGTCTGCTGGGATTTCTGACAGATGGCCATCGTCCCAAATAATAGTATGTCTTTCATATCGATGTCCGTCAGGTCGCCTTGTGGAAACAACAATTCCCTTTGGTGGAACTTTTCGATTATCTGCCCAATTTTTCATTTTTACTAAATCACCGATTTTCATTTTTATGTTTTGCCTTTACGAAAGTGGGTATTCAAAATTTGCAGTAACAACGTGCGTTGCAATCTCAGTAGCTCCATTTCGAAGATGAAAATTTCTTGCCATCTCGGTTTTTGGAGAGAGTGTCACTACTCGTTTAATTTTTTCTTTTGAATACTTGATATGCTCTAGAACAGCCTTAATAATCGCTTTACCAGCCCCGCGTCTCGTACTCCAGACAGTGTATGGCACATAGACAGTACCATCCATAGCCGTAAGACTACTAAGCGACATAATGTCACACGGTATACCGTAAGTCTTAGCGACGCAACAAAAAGCATCATAGTCACCAGCTTCGTTTTTTAACCCGAAGACCTGTCGACCTGGATAAGTCTTATAAGCTACCCCAAGCTCTGGACGCACTGGGTCTCCATCTTTCCAGAGCCCAGGTTTATCAGTTACAATCTCAAGTTTCCAATTCACTAATCACCTCCAAAAGCCCTTCGGCAATGTCCCAAGCTTGATTAGCTTTAGGATAAAAAACTGTGACACACGGATGTTCCGGTGTGCCGGCCATTTGTTTTGATAGTACTATTCCAAACCCTAGCCTTTCCCGCTGTTCAATGGCTGTCTCGCGCTTCCAATCCGGTACATTGAACACACGTCTCATTACAAGATCACCTACTTTCACTGACTACCTCCAATTGATCTTCTCTGAATACTTGATTGCTGGCAAAAGAACAAAGGGAAACAAGGCCACCTGATCCATAGACTTTTGTAACAAGATATAACTTTCCTGCGTGTGGAGCGTTCACTGCTATCATGCGTACCAAATCACCGACTTTCACTAATCACCTCAACTTCGGGATCGTTTGTTCGCATCCCATGATCGACTTGACCATCTTCGTAAAGTACTGTCATATAAGAGCTTGTCTCTGAAATCTCAACAACAAGGCCGTTTTGGCCATAGTGTGAATCGTATATCAAATCACCGATTTTCATTAGTACCAACCCCATTCTAGAAAAACCATAGTTGGAAAAACAATCATATTGAACTTCATCACGATATGGCACCACTCGTTTCCAGGCGCATTTAGTGTCTCATTCCAGCTACCGAGCCGGGTCTTGCCTATCATAATGTCTTGAATTTTATTATCGATTACTTGGGGAATATTCATGACGCCTCCTCTACTGGCAGAAATACTTGATAAAATTGTCTACGCCGGTACCTTCTAGTCTTTCCGATATCTGGACCTGACAATACAACTGCTTCAACCATGCCCACAATTGCAACAGATTCAGGGCATTCGGGATCGATATCCGGCTTGTCGTACGTACGCACAACTTCAACTAGTAGTGGAGAGCCAACATCGCTGCGCCAGTGCCGGCCTTGAAATAAATCACCTTTGTTAATCATTACGCCACCTCCGCAAGCTCGATAGACTTTGCACGTTGCTCGGTCCAAGGCTTCATGTAATCAGTCTCGATACCAGGCTTCTGTTCATAACTGTACCAGACACCATCGCGGACCATACCTAGATCACCAGAGCCATCGGGTGCTAGCATAAAATCAGGGTTGGCTTCTAGAAGAGACCAGGCATGACGATTACCACAGGTAACAGGGGTTCCGTCAGCATTCTCGAGATCAACACACTCGAAGTCTACATAGACATCACCAATCCCTCTGGCCCAAGTGTTAAGGGTAGTCTGCTTGATACCGATAATACGGACTCGAGTGCCTAGAGGTAGCCGCATCTCTTCGTAGCCACAATAATTGTAGCCATTGGCGCTGACAGTTCCGCTAGTGTGCAGAATGTCTCCTACCTTCCAGTCAAACTTGTTGTCGTCATTACGGCCGAGGTTGAGAGGATTAAGATATTTTTCTCGATTGAACATGTAAGCTCCTTTGTTTCTTCTTACATTTATAATGTAACCCCCTGAGCGTGTTGCTACACAGAATTTTAAAACATATAAACTATTTTTGTTGCGAGTATTCTAAATTAACGCACCTTATCATTGAAGGATATATAATTCCTTTCGAAATGGCAAATCCAAAAACGAAGGCCATTGCACATAGGGATGCGACAATGATATTTTCTATATCTGCAAAAAACCTAATCATATTTGCCTGCTTCAAGATTTTTAGAAGGGCATGTAATAGTCTGTCCTTCTTTGTATCCGGGAATCTTTTTTACTTCTACTAAACCCAGAGACGTTTCAACCATACAGACAGTTTTATCGCATTGATCGATTACGCATGATTTAACTCCGGGTGTATGAAAGGCCATGGCCAATAATATAATATTTGTCATTTTTCACTTTAAGATTTAAGTTTTATTAACATGCGACAACCGATGCGCATGCATTTTAGAGACGGTCCCTGTATTCCAAAGCACAGTGGCGACTGTGTACTCAGAGTTTTCGTGTTCAAACCATTCAAGTTCTAGCAAAGTACCAATCCAATCTACTTGTTCTGGTCGGCCTATTTCGAGGTTATGTACTTGAACCAAATCTCCGACCTTTAAATTGCTCTTTTTCATACAGGTCTCCTTAAATATGTTTATACTATTAATTTAACATTTTATTTTTAACCCTACACACAATTTTAACTTTTAGTAGAATCAACCAGTTCGAGTACTCTCCAATTCCAAAGCTCACATGCCCATTGCACATAATTTGTGCCGTCATAATAATAACTTACTATCCACATATCTTCATTCGTATCATGCTCGGCATATGTTATTAACGCAACATCGTCATTCACGACGTTTTGAATTAACAGCCCTCCAGTCACCCAATTGTTGTTGAGAAGCCAACTATTTACTGCTGTGTCGGAACCCGGTTGTTTCATTTATTTCACACGTTCTAAATTATATAATTATTATGCTCCGAACTTAATATTAAAATTTAAATCGATCAGATCCAACATGTGATGTTTGCTTTAATAAATTTGTCAAGCCCAAGCTGATCCGTAGGATTGTTTTGACGAGATGAAAAAACCTTGTTATTCGAAAGGTTCTTTACATACAAACTTGCCCGGCAAGGCGACTTTCCCTTTGACGACTCACTTAAAGTACGATCGCGGTCGAATTGGATTTGATACGTATCAGCTGAATGTCGGCTTGGCAGCCAATCATTAAATGCAGCATGAGCTGTACTTAACATGCCAATTTGTTTTGTGGTTAGGTGACCCTGCGCCATGGCTGCAGTAACGTTTGTTGAAATGTTTATTGACATTGTTTTTCCTTATTCGAATTCGATTTCTTCGTTATTGATGTTGTTGATAAAATTAATTGCGCCTGTAAGAGTTGAAAAAACATCAACCCCTCTTTCCTCGTCGGTCATTGAAATAACAATTTCTTCTACCGGTGAGTTAATATATTCAGGACTCCAGATTTCGAAAGCCCTATTAGAGAAATGCGAGTGAATAGCCTGCATGTTTTCTACGTTGGTTACGTCATCAGCTGATTTTTGCAAAAGACTCAATAGTTCAATATCTTCTATACCGCTAAAATCATCCTCTTCTAAATCTTCCATTCTTTCATGCCACATACTTACCCAAGAATTAACCGCATGAGAATACGCCGCCAATGGATCAGAACCAGAATAAAGTACATGAGTTGAAGTTTCTGCGCGTTTGTAGCAATCAATCGACGATAGATGTGAAACTGTATATGAATATGCTGCCATTTTAAAATCTCCTAAAGATTATTAGTTTTGTTTGTTGTTAGTTTGTTTAGGTTCGTGAAGGGTACAGATCCCTTCTTCGATAAGATAACTAGCCTGTCTGCCAAACCACCCTTGCAGTTTCCAGCACATACCAGTATCAATCAAATGTTGCCAGGCCGATATAACCATTTGTTCGTCATCACAATCGATAAATCCTTCAGCCAAGCCGATTGCTTTAAAAGTATCCATATTTAAACCTCTTTATTATTATAGTTCAAAAACTTAAGTTTTACATTTTTTATTTTCTTTTATTCAAGCCCCGCTTAGGAAAAAATTTCATTTTCCGGGCTATTACCCAAGAACGCCGGTACGTGTTCCACACGAACCGTCATCCATAATCCGATCTCAAATATCAATTACCCACTTTAACCCACTCGCGAACAGACGATCAACAGTTACACGTGCCATACAACCGCTTGAATCCATAATATCTAACTCCCATTCGAATATCCCTAAACTTCCCCGAGGTGATCCGCGAACAGTTGAAACGCTCTCTGCGCGAACCACTGTACATATCTTATCATGATACCGACATGTCAACAATAACCCATCTTTAGGCAATTGCCAATCCGCCTCCTTCTCTCTAAAATATGAAACCATTGGATATAAACGCTGCCTATTAATAATACACCTCTTCAAAAACCCTAAGGTCCTCAAGTTGTATGCAGATCTCATCCTCGAAAACAAATGATGAAACGTATACACAAGGCTTAATCTCATCCATAGATCGCGAACCAGACAAGCCAGTGGTCAATCGATACCTTGCCTCGAGATAACCAACCTCTTCACATGCATGATACTGCGCAACAACCTCCGTCCAATCGGCATAATCGCGACATGTCCAACTATACTCCTCTCGATCGATTTCTACGATATCCGGTGCGATTGCGCCCTCTACAGGACCACACGCAACCCATCCAATAAGCCATAAAATACCCAACATCATCTCTATACCCAAATTGACAAATTAATGCCAATACCCGAACCGACCGAACCGGAAATTTCTGCTGGAATTTTTTTAACATCTACCATATGATCTTCTGGAAGACGCTTGGGTTTTTCATCCCTAAAAGAAACGACTGGGTCGACGGGGTTAACACGGGCAGCGCTGCTACCCATGCTATACCATAACTGACGAAAGTAACTATAAATCATACGTTAACTCCAACCCATTTCAGCTACAACCTTCTGAAATACCCAGGTAGGATGATTTGGATAGTTAACTTCCCGACATGTGGACTTTCCACCCTCTTCAAAACCTAAATCACCACCGTCGCCACCCTTCGCCATATGACGATACTGAAATCGTACTTCTCTTAAAATCGACGATCCAGGAATGGCTGCTTCCATGTTTTTGTAATGCTCTACAAGGCGCGAAACCTCTTTATTCCATTTTTCCTTCATTTCTTCTTCTCTCCTATTCCTTTTCCATGTTTGCAAATAAAACCACTCGTTTTGTTTTCCAATAATCACGTATCTATCCTTTATCCAACGCTACTAAATAAGCCCATTGTTGCTGTCGACAATGCCAAGTAATATCGATTATTACCCTTTGTAGTCTCAAACACAGGAGTCTTATCAATCCGATTAACCCAAAGATTAAGATGATCACCACTCCACTGAGGATTTGCGGAACTGTTTGCCTCTACCGCGCTTTTAAATGTATGTCCCCATATACACGTTCCCATCCAATCGACTGCTTGATTACCCTTAAGTCCCTTACGAGAAATAACATATTCCCCTGGTGGATAAATCCCTATCTTAATCATTGCTTCGAGAGCACCACGTGCCTCGCGAATCTTGTTCATCAAATCGATTGACGCATCCTTTTTCAAGTTATTACAAATCTTAACGTTCTCTTCTTCTGTATATCCATTTTTCATTTTAACTACTCACCTTTGACTACTTAAGTCATTATATTAATTTAACTACTATTATTTGATTACTTACACATGCCTAACTAACTGAACATATGTCATTCCTTTTTCTGTTAGTTTATATCCGGATTGTCTGTTATCTGGATTAATCTTTACCCACAACTCCCCATGATATTCTTTCCTATTAAGCCAATACCTTGAGTAACCTTTTGTAAAGTACCTAGAATACTGACCTCTAATATTAATAATATCTTCTATTGGTCTGCCCTTCCAAAGCATTAGGTTTCTGATAATATCACTATACCTGGTTTTCCCTGGATTTTCATGTATATATGTTGCTATAAACTCTAAGTTGTTCACACGCTTTTCCTCCCTGTGGTAGCTGTTAGTACCGGTACCTGTACAGGCCGCAAATTTTCTCCCGGAATTTTTTTCGAATATTCGCCCTCTTCTAAAAAAGTGCGTTTACCTTTTTCGTCATAAGTCCTTCCCTTAAGCAATTGATAATCCGTCATCATAATCATTTATTCTCCGTCTGTTCTTTAATCCACTCAAGCGCCTCTTCTCTACTATCAACCGGTATAAGCATTCCTTCTCCTACTACATACCACCCGTCTTTCAATCTAAAAGGTCTCAAAGGACCGTCTGTCTTTACTGTTACTCCATCACTAAACATTATCGCTGGCATAATCTCATTCCTATTTTGTCTGTTATTAAAAGTTGTTTCATATCTAAAAATTTCCGGCAGAAAAATTTACGAACTTAGCCCCGTCTGCCTCGAAAAGGTTCCCACTGAGTATGCCCTGGGAGCCTCTAGAGGGCCCGTAGAGGGTCATATTTAGGCCCTATTTTGGCCCCCCTCTGGCAGTACTTTTGGGCTAGGGGGCCGGTCCTATTTTAGCTGGGCTGGGCTGGGTTAGGCTGCCTCTTCTCCTTTCGGTTCCTCTTTCCATCCTGGGTAGGTTGGGTGGGGACTGGTGTTCTCTTCTGTTTGCATACTCTCCTCTCTACTCTTATAAGCCGCGAGTGAAACAATTTGTTTCTGTTTCTCTGCCGTGTTTCCTATATAGGCCTAAGTGCTTGATATTGTTACACTTTTTGGCAGCTGTGATTGAAACAAATTGTTTCACTCTGTAACACCTTTGTTACACCGCTGTGCACATAGTCATTGGTACACTCCACCTTCCTCGGATCCCACCGACATCTACCACACACTTGGTCCGGTTGATCTTTACGATCTTGCCTTGGCGACCCTGGAACCTTACCTCCATACCGACAGATAGATTACGTTTTGCTGCCGCGACCTTCTTCTTACGATCCGCCTTCAAGATATTTACGATGGTGCCGTTGATATCCCGCAGCTCACGATCGGTGAACGTTCCGCGAAGGATGGCTGTCTGAATCTCTGCTACTGTCATGATGAACTCCTTGATTGTTTTCTTCTTACATATATAACGTAACACTCCTAGCTGAATGCTACACAGGTTTTAATAAACTATTTAGCTGATTACTTGGAGCAGCTCTCTCTTGACGTAGAGAGATTCACCGGTGACCGAGCTCAATACCTTTGCCCAGCCGCCAGTTGGATTATGGTAGCTGAATGATACTCGACACCGTGCACGCTCTACAATCAAGGTATCATCCTTATGGATCGCAAAGACCTTACACCTAGGTGGCAGCTTAGTTTCGCCAGCACTGTTCATACCCATACTAGCCGGACTGTCATACCATGCATTGACTTCTTCTGTTGTGAGGTGCCGCCGTCCTTCGATCTGGCCGGCTTCGTCGTTTGCCCAGTGTGTGAGCGCAGTCTCTCTTTCGCCACCGTTCCTGGTTGTGAAACAGGTTGCCATGTTAAGCTTGACTAGATTTCCTTTGCGCATGAAAAACTCCTTGGTTGTTTTCTTCTTACATATATAATGTATCACTTACTATGACTAGCTACACAGGATTTAATATTATATTTAATATTTATTTTGAACTTTTTCCTATACATGCCGCCAACAGGCTGTAAAGTATAATTGCCCCTCTAGTAACCGTGGTTCTTAATCGGAATAGGCTTAGAGTCTTTGATCTCTTCCTGAACCAAGATCCGCTCGGATGACATGCCGGATATCCCTAGCTCATCCTCCTTCTCTGCCGCCCACAAGAATGCGTAACCCATAATGGCAAACACTACTACCATGAATGCCATGGCCATGATGTCTTCAAATGTGATATTCATATTATCTCCTAAGTACTTAATATTGTTATGTTTTTTAGCTGTTTAAAAATCTTTCTTTGCCAGTGAAGCGAGTAATCTTACCGGTATACCCGACGCGTCGCATCTCTCTCTTCCATTCCTTACCATGACCGATAACTCTTTTGCCGCCGTTAGCTGCATTCACGCCATGACCGTAAGTTACCTCTACCCAGTGATGAACCATCTCGTGAAGTAGTACTCCAAGCAACTCCATTGCCGACAACTTCTTGTTGTTTGCAAGCTCAATACGACCTGAGTGGAAATACAATCCTAGTGACTTTTTTTGTGTAGTGGAAGTTACTTGTATCTTTGGTAGATCACCGTTCCAAAACCTTTCATTAAGATAATCGAATGCTTGGTTCCAGTTCTGGAGTGGTCCGTCTGCAGAAGAGAAAGGAAGAGAAGAAAGAAAATCTGAATCTAGACCTTCTTGGAGCTGTGCCCTTACTCTATCTAAGATTAACCTACGTTGTGCTTTTGATCCGAATGCGAAGCTCATATATATCCTAAGTACTTGATTTTGTTACACTTTTTAAAGCCGCGGTTTTAGAGGTACACCGCAAACCAATCAGTACTTAGACAGCTGAAACCTTTGCAACCATCTTGAAACCAGCTCGACCGAGATTAAGGAAGAAGATATGACCACAACCACCGAAACGGTTCTTCTGGGTTTCAAGAACTCGACAACCGAGAAGATCTTGTTCCTTCTTCTCAACAGACAAATGCATGTGACTGTCAACCATGTGCTTAAGCTTATTCGAGCCAGCCATCTTACCTTGCTTGTTCACTTGATTAATAACGATTGCGCATGCTCCATGCTCCTTACAGAAGTCAGTGATCATCTGCAAACAACGGATAGCTGTACCCGAAGTCTTAACTCCTGAAGAGTACTTCTTATCATCAAGACACTGAAGAGAGTCGATAATCATAACGAACTGCTTGTTCTTGTTTGCCCGGGCTTCCATAATCTTCTTGGCGCCTTCAAGCAACACAGTCACGTCATCAGTATTACCGGTCACAAAACCGTTCTTAATACGAAGACGCTTGGCAGTCATAGCTGTTTGATACAGAGACTCTTCAGCGGTATTGAACAAACAGATACCACCTTCTTTGGTGATCTTATCAGCCAAGGTAAGCATCATGGTAGTCTTACCAGCTCCAGGCTCACCGGTGAAAAGGGTTACACAAGAAGGGGTCAGACCTTCTCCACCCATAGCGCCGTCAAAGTAGTTGAGGCCGGTCTTAAACTTACGCTTAAGAAACTCAGGGATTTCGATGTTAAGAATGTTTGTGCCGAAGGCGATATCAGTTACGTTTGACAAGTTCATGGTGACTCCATTATGTGGTTGATGTAAGACTGTTTTTGTTTTTTCTTACATATATAATGTATCACTTACTATGATTCTCTACACAAAGTTTTATACTTTATTTCACCTTTTTTTAAAAAAACTCCCTGCTCACCTTCGCCGGTTGGAGCCGTACCGGCATACTTTCGAAGTGTAAGTCAACTCCGCCTAGATCGTCCTCGCTAGGATTTTTTATGTGGCTATATTGCCAAATGGTGGGTCGTCCGGGGTTCGAACCCGGGACCTGCGGATTAAAAGTCCGATGCTCTACCAACTGAGCTAACGACCCATTCAACTAAGTACTTGATTTTGTTATGTTTTTAAAATGGTAGCTGAGGAGGGACTTGAACCCTCACGCCCATACGAGCAACAGATTTTAAGTCTGGTGTGTCTACCTATTCCACCACTCAGCCAGAAAAAAGAGTTAGGGCTCCCGACTTCCCTAACTAGACACGGCCGAAATAATCTACGCGATTATTGCTTACTCAACGAAAATAAATAACTCATCCTTCTAGCTAGCGTGCCACCAAAACTTTCCGTATCGATGCGCTCCGCGATGACTTGAGATCACAAGCTTCCTAATTATTTATTACCGTCCGTGTCCCCCACTATATCTAAGTTTTCTTCTGTAATACCTCAACCCGATTTACGTAAATATTTGCCGGCGTAATTACACGTCCATTTGCCGGCGGATAAATCCGAGTTCCAACTCTAACATCCATTTCCTTTCCTGCCCATACGTCCCGATCTGCCATAATCACGTAACGCCCATTCTCGATATCCCCCTCGTTCTCGAAACCGAGGACTATACCTTCTGTAAAACAAGCGTCCGGCCCTTCCAAATCCCGGCAATCATAATCATATGCCCGAACCCGATCTCCAATACCAATATTGTCATTACCCATAATCATTAATCCTTTTAACATGTTGATTACTCTTTTACTATACTCACACCCACTCATGTTTACAACTTTATTAAAATCTTTTTTATAAAAAGAAAACAACTAATCCATTTTACAACTCTCCTACTATTATGCACCGTCCATACTTGTAGAACAATTGCTTTTTTTCCAATCTCTCTACTATTTTTACGATCCGAATCACGAAGGACCCGCTCAATTTACTTAAGTAATTTAATCTACTATACTCAATTCTACACATGTTTTCATAAATTTAATTTGCAAAAGTCTTCGGGCCCCTACGAAAGCAGTCATCTTTTTTTCTGCCACCCATCCTCTCTGACCATAGTCAAATGTCAAATCCATGTTAAACAATTCGTAGGGCCCGGAGTGAAACAAAAACAAATAAAACAATTGTTTCACCAACCCCCCTAAACCCCTGATATCGTTACGCTTTTTTATAAAGAAACAAAAACATGTTTCACTGTAACACAGCTTTAAACAATTACCCCTAAGCCATTGATTTATAACGACTTTTTTGTATGCAATAAATGTAACAAATGTTACACTGTACATATTTAAGAAAGGGTGCTAAGTCCTACTCTTCTTTGGTACCCTCTATTTTCATCCTCTTCATATCCTTACTGTAAATTTAGCATAGATTATAGGTTACAAAATAGGATCACTTTAAGCATGGTCTATGGGTTATCTAGCCATGTTTTTTCATAGGGTTAGGACGAGTGTTAAATAGTTGGTAGGCAATGGTGATTCCTGCTTGGATATCGGATGGAAAGTGTACACCTGCATCGATTCTGGATTGGGATATATTATTAGCAAGTGTTAGGAGTTCTTCTTTTAAAATGTTATTGAGGGGATCGTGGTGTTGGTGTAGTAGTATCGCTAGGTAGTACGCTTGAATGGTATGACCTGAAGGGTAGGATTGGGTTTGTGCAGAGGCCATGGTTCCTTGTTGCGATGATAGAGGTATCCCTAAGGAGTTAGCAAGTGATTGGGGTCTTTCTAGTGAGAAGTATTCTTTTAGGTCTTTAATGAGGGGTATTAGATTTTTGCTTATATTTTTTATGTTGCCGGCATTTTCTTGGTGGCCGTGATTCTTTAGGATATTTGCAAATAGTTGGTAGAAGTTCGAGTCGAGATCTTTTTGCATGTGATCCGGATTGAAGGGGTTTTCTATTTGTTGTTGTATGTCGAATAGTTCTTCTGATCTTTGTTGTTCTGAAGGTGGTGGAGATATTAGAGATGCTAGTCCTTCTATGTATTCTCTTGTTGCTGCGGATTTCTTAAATAGTGGAAGTTCTTTTTCTATTTTAAATTTAAGAATAGGTTTTCCATTAATTGTTGGTTGGCCGTCTTCGTCTTCTCCGATGTCTTTTACTTGCCGGCGTTTATTTTTGAATTTGCCGGTTAAGATAATATCGCCTGGAGAGATATCTAATTCTAAATCTTCTATTAATATTTGTCTTATAGTTTCCCTTACGTTTTCTCCCAGCAATTTTCCATAAAAATCATCTATTGCTTTTCTTCCGGCATATGTACCTAGGAAGTCTGGGATTGTTAGCTCGTCCGTATCCCACATTGCGCCGTCAGCATCTTGCGAACCAAAAAATACTAAATAATCTTCGACAGAATCATTTATCCACCTAGAGTATTTTGAGCAGTCACTCCACATCTGTATTAAACCATATATTTGATCTTCCGATATATCTTCTAATGATGTTCCGGTAAAAAATATATTGTTCGCATTAGATATTTTAATCCAGCCTTCCGGTGTCGTGCCTATTTCGTGACCTTTACCTTGCAGCCTAAAATAAGTTTCTAACCAGCTGTCATGCGTTTCACCTCTTTTTGTGAGATCGATAAAATTTCCATTTAAATCGATAAACCCAGATGAATGATTGTTACACCCAGCTGCAGTCACTTCTAAAAGAATCTTTCGTATTGTTTTTCGCAGTAAATTCATTATAAATAGGCTCCAGGATGTTTGATTGACAAATACTCGAATGATTCTTCTTCGTAATCATCACGTATTCTTTTCATGGTTCCCAACAATCTTGGATCACAGAATAAAGCAACCACTTCCCAATTATCGAGCAGAGCTTCATTCTCGTCCCATTTACTTTTCGGTCCAGTGAAATCTTCTTTTGACAAAATGTAAGTGTCCATCTCTGCAGCCATCACTCCTTTTGCGAGTCCAGATGTTTTCTTCATGTCCGGAAATGCTTGGTCAATATCACTGCGGTTGCCTGTATACATCGCATCCATTGAGTTTCCAAGCAGAGTAACATGACCTCGCACAATAGCACCAAATGCACCCATGTTGTGATCAGCTTCAAGTTTACCATTGATGTAAGCACTACACGAAAGTTCATCTTTATTCGGAGGATCTGATGCTAGCAAGAAAGGCAATACCTCTTCTTTGTGCATCCAGTGGATATAGATAAGTGAATCTACAAATTCTCGATCGACATGTTTTGCCCATACTTGTTTAAGACTTCTTCCTCTCTTCCTAGCTCTTGCCGGTCTTGCTCCTCGAGGAACCCTTTGATTGCCTTTGTAGGCGACGTCCGCATGATCTGTTGCACCTTCGTCCCAGTTTGGGTCATCGGTTAATTCTTTCGTAAAAGATCCTTTGTCTTCCAGGATCAATCTTCTTATCAATCTTCTTACTTTTCCTTCATTCATTGACGAAGCATCAGATAGAGTTGGGCCGATAATCGATGCAACCCAAGAAACTGATCCGAATAATTCCCCTGCTTTTTTCACCCAAGCCAAAGGGCCTGCAAGTTGCTCGAGTGCACTGCCAGCTATCTTTTTCATGTAGCCAACAACTTGTTCTTTGATGCTATTGATAACATCTAATTCTTCTTTAAATTTTTCTTTCAAGAACTCTACTACTTGATCTTTTATTTCGCCAACTACAGAAGTATCTTCTTCATCTTCATCACCATCTTCAGCACCTAAGATAAATTCAAGTACTTTACCTTTGAAAAAATCTCTTGGTCTAAATAACATCTTGGCGATTTTACCAAGCTTTTCAGTTATGCCTAATTTTTCATCTAAGTAAGAAAAGCCCAGTGTAAGACCTAAGACAGACAGCAATCCTTTCCAACCATCTATAGAAGTGATGGTATTCCTGATTTTCTGTAGGCCATCTCGTATTTTTGAGAAGATAGCTGCAAATGTAGGCATGTTCCAACTTTTCAATTTCTTAATGATTCTTGTGAGTTTTTTAATGATTGGCACAGTGAGTGTCGCTTTGAGATTGCGGTTGAGAAAATTGCGAGCTCGTATCAATGAATCACCATCTTTAATAGCTGCTACTAATGCTGCTACGATGCCTTTCGCATTTTGGCCAAACTCTTTCAAAGCTTCGATCGGTTCCATTGCTTTTTCTTTGACTTTATCGAAGCCTTTGCCTAAAACTTCGCCAGCTGAACTCCAAAATGTTTCAAACAAAAGATGTTCTCTAAGTATTTCTTCGCTGAGAATTAGAGAATACTTGCCTTCTGTCAAAGTATGCTGCTGAAACCCTAAAATGTCCCTAACATATGATTCTGATAAACCATAAATTAAATTGTTGTTTAAACCATAAATTAAATTGTTGTTTGTATTCATATGCTCTTTCCTATATTGTTTGTGAATATTCTATTATCATATCATTGTTATTTTCCAATAACAGCCTTATGTATTGCCGTAAGTGTTTCATGTCTATTCTCACAGCTGTGCTTGGTTGAACATTTCTCGTCCCCAACTACGGAGATCCGTATAAAATAAATCGCCCGTTGCTTCCATCTGTTTAATAAAATCATCACCTTTTTGTTTCCATTGTGCCACAGTAGATGACAAAGGCTTGTCGTACGAATAAGACAAAGGATCATCTTCCCACGATAAATTACTAAGTGGTCTCATAATAGCCTTGCCACCTTTGTAGAATGTACCATCACCTGACTGACAATCATCCTTCGCATTAGGAGTTCTCGGATATGTTTCTGAGTCGCCTATATCGTCCAGAAGATTCTTTTCAACATCAGGCCTAGTATCTTTGTATCGCTGCATCACGTCTTTTGCAGCGCTTGAAACAGACTGTCTATCGTTGATGATCCCATCCGTAAGTTCCATTACACAATCGTAAAGTGTTGGCCCATATCCTTCAATTGCGCCGGATTTTTTGATCTCCATTGTGCCGTTACAAGGATTCTGTGGTGACTTTACTTGAATCATTGCCAACATGTTTGTTTGAAAGAATTTTTCTTTATCCAAATTTCCTTTCACAATTGCGATTTCCCAATTGGCTTCACAAAGCAAGAACAAGGTAGGACTTTTTGGATGATTGAGAATCATAAGATCTTCTTCAAATCGTAAGCCTTCTAACAAGATGTTTCTTATATAATGTCTTAAGTGTTTCATTTTAAAATCTAAATAGTGTGTTTTATAATTATATCTTATAAAGTAAATCTTGGGATTCGAGAGCTTTGATAAAGTTCGCAGCATCTTTCATCATGTATCTTTTTGTCAGGCCTGACTCTAGAAAGTCTTCTTTATAATCGTCATCGAAGAAGTACCACCAGTCTTTCACCATGTCTCCCCATTGTGCTCGTGGATCATCATCAGAGTAAGAACTAAATTTCGCATGATTATCCTCAAATGAAGCTTGGTTAAAGTCATCATCTCTAGTCTTCGTTAGAAAGAAATCAACATCAGGATCGTAGTCATCATACAGAGTTGCATAATGTGTTTCGTCTGGCTGTTTGTGGTCAGTTTGGTCTATAACGTATACATCAGGCATGCTTTTCCATGTATCCCATATCCTATCTGCCTGCGATGTCACTTGTTCCCTGTCGGACATTAGCCAAAGATTTTGCGATGTGCACAAAGCTAATGCGACATTGTACAGCAAGGCTCCAAATCCTTTCCTGCGGTACCTAGAACTAATCCCCGACCCAGTCACTTGCATGGTACGTTTTCCTATATTGGATATATTCATCTTGCCAAAGTAGTCAGTCACTTCTCCGAATTCTTCATCGTAATCTTCCACATTGCATAAGTAAACACCAATTTCAGATTGAGGCGCCTGCATATCAGCAACGATGATAAACTTGTTGCGTTGCAAGTTTGAAACTGGCAATGTGTCAAGAATTGATGCATTTTCCATTATTAGATTTCGGATTGTTTGTCTAACGAT
>VMHT01127783.1_pt1 | contig 15758 bp, 23 predicted proteins | sample 4693611 | NCBI WGS metagenome assembly VMHT01 (sample SAMN12280063, study PRJNA550983) | marine metagenome | isolation source: seawater sampled from same location over 5 years 0.02-0.2 micron viral filtrate | place: USA: collected off the coast of southern California halfway between the port... ... | reverse complement strand
TTATCTATTAAATCTCTGTTTCCATGCTCTAAAAAGCCAAAAACCTCAAGATTTCTACTTAATCTTCCAGAAGATGTGCTTAAAGCGCCTCCTTGAAATCCATCTCTATATGTATCTTTTGATGACATTTATTTATACATCTCCTTATATATTTTAACACAAATATAGACAAAAGTTGCCAGTCCTACAAGAACTCTTACAGCAACCGGAAGCCATTCCATCCAAGTTACTGTTAAACCGCTAGCTCCAGCTATTATTGGTTTAGATTGCTCTAACAATTCCATTTATCTAACGCCAGTTTTTTCCGAGTTGGTTTGCCTTTTTTCATCATAGGGCCGGGTACTCCGCTCATTCTATCGCAAAAGTTTTCTCTTCGCTTAGCGGCTTTACTACCTTTTTTAAGTTTTGATGGAGGAGTTGTTACCGCCATTTGCAACTTAGAACCCGGATTTTCTTTTCTATAAGATTCTACGCCTTTTTTATTTAGGCCACCACTTTTACTTTTACCTTCTTTCCTAGTCCAAGCTGGTGTTTTTCCGCCAGTTCTATACCTAACCGGCCCAACTTTTTTGTTTCAGCCATTTCCCATTCCCGGATACTTAGACATTACTCACCCATTCCCGGATATTTTTTTGACATACCTTTAGTTGAACCAGAGCTATAACTAACCGCTCCACCCATTCTTTTTTTCTTTTTCATCATCCCGCCATACATCATTTTCTTGCCTTTCTTCATCATTTTTCCCATCATTTTCTTGCCTTTTTCCATCATCATGTCAGACTCCTTTTTTGATTTAATAGAACCCCCAGTTCTTTTTGGAAATCCTTTTTTCATGTTTTCATAATTTTTCTTTGATATAGTAGAATTTTTTTTAGACCTACTTATACCAGCTTTTTTTCTTTTATTTATATTTTCGTATAAACTCATATTATTCTCCCATTCCTTGATATTTTTTAGAATATTTAGCAAACCTTCTTGCTGAACCACCACTGCGATAAGTTGGCTCAAATCTTTTTTTTCTTTTTTTAGTTTTTGGATTTTTAGCTATATTAGTGGTTCCGCCTTTTCTTAAAGGTGCTAATTTTTTTTGAGATTCTGGGTCGTTGTTAATAGCATCTACTAAAGGTTTAAATTTTTTATAAGATTCTTTATTAATAATGTATTCACCACCCTCAACTTCAATATTTTTTCCTTTCCTTACCTTTACGGGAATACCTCCATTTTCATGTGATGGCCCAATTAATTTACCACCCTTTGAATATTTTTTCTTATCACCCTTAATTTTAATAGGATTTAATCCTTTGTTAAATATTGTTTCGCTCATTATTCACCTCCCGGAAAAGTTTCTGATGAAGCATCTTTCCAGTCTGTGCCAGCCAACTCTGTAAGTATTTCTTCATGAGTATATGCTGTTAAGCCAGAATAACATGATGCTGAACTGTTTTCTGTTTTAATCAATACTTTAGTACTGTCTTGACTTTTTCTCATATAAGCTTCATTTTTAGCCATAGAGTTTAAAATTTGCTCATCAGTTAAGTCATCTTTATTTACAATGTAAAAAGTTAAATTAGACAATTATGCCTCCTTTTATTTTACGCTTCTTGAATGCAGTAGAAGCAAAATTTTTAGGTATAAACTCTGTAGTTGGAACCTCTAGTATGCTCACATTATCCATGCTAACCGAATCTCCAACAGCTATTATTACGCTAGTCATTGATAAAGCTAAACCTGCTTGTGGCGCTCTAATCGATATATTTATTGTAGCGGGAAGACTAAATACTAAAGCTCCTTCAGTAGTGCCAACAGTAGGTTTTAAATAAGCAGAAGTTCCAGATACTTGAGCAATATCTGCTTTAAATATATAAGTATGACCACTTTTGCTTGTAATTCCGTCAAGTGATAAACTTTTTAAAGTTTTAATACATAAAGCTTTTCCACTACTTTGAGACCATTTATTTCCACTTTGTGTCCATCCGTCTAGGTTAGAATCAAATGTTTGATTTGTTACAAGCTCTGTTGGTCTTCTATTTCTATGAGAGCCAACTGCTTTCTGACTCTTTGCTGTAGTTCTAAAGCCATGTATTGACACAGTATCAAGTAATATTTTTTTAAGTTCTTTTCCAGAAATTTTATCATTTCTATCACCAAATGTAATATGCTCTACTAAATGTTTTTTTAGTCTTCCAGCATCTGCTCCATTTCTAAAAGTTTCTTTATATAGCTTAGCAACTTCGGCAGGAGTTAAAACCTTGTCGTAACTTCTTAAATCAGCTATCTGACCACCATTATCAGTTCTTCTATTAGCTTGAGCATTAGCATTTCTTCCAACATTCAAGCCTATAGTTGCTAATGCATCTATATCTAAATCTGCTGTTCCACCAGCATTGGTAAGGAATCCATCAGTAGCTAATACTGTATCTCCATCTATATAACCTTTCATACCAGTACTAGAATCGCTTCTATCATGTGTAACAACTAAGTGATGCCAACCAACATTTAACTGATGTGATGTATTTCCCACGCCAAATAATTGTCCTCCAGCATTTGTAACTCCTCCAATAACACTCTGAAAATTTACATAACCTGTTGCTGTATTAAAACTTCCAGAAAATTCTGCAACACCTACTTCTAAGTTCCAATAATTGTTATCATCTACATATTTAGACAATACGCTTATTTGTGTTCCATCTGCCGCTACAAAAGAAGCCGCTCCTGGAGTGCTAGCCGCTACATAAAACCAACATGATATAGAAAAATCAGAAGTTCCAAGTTTAAAATGATTTGCTGTGCCTTCTATTATAGAATCTGTACCATCAAACTCAATAGATGATTTGCCTTTATTAATGTATTGTAAAGAATTTAATCCTTCTTTTCCAGAAGGCTTAGCTCCAGTTTCTCCTTTATCAATTTCAAATTTAGTGTCTAATTTTAAGGCACCTTTTGTAAGTTTGTCTTTAATAAACATTAATCTTTTATTAATCCTATTTTAAATGTATACGCTACACTTGGAGTTGCTGAGCCATCAGAAATTGCCCATAAGTATAAACTTTTAGAACCAGCTTCTGCTTTTGCGGGAGAACCTATTGAATTAACTGAGTATATTAAATCAGCGTTACCAACCTCTTCTGGAGATGATATAGCTGTAACAAATTGAACTCCGCCTAAAATTGTTGCAAGATTAGCATCAGATGCTAATGTATTTGAATTAGCACCAGATACCGTGCTACCTACAACAGCTGGGTCAGTTCCAGAACCTCCAGTAAAAGCTTGAGAACTGTTACTAATAAATATTGTTAAGGGTAAATCAGTTCCAGATGGGTTGTATGCTGTTATAGATTGAATTAAACAAGAGCCACCTTCTACAGCTACAGCGAAAGGTATCTCTGTAGGTAGTATAGCAAGCTCCCCAATAGCGTTTGTTGTTATAGAAGCAGATGTAATTTCTATCACATCGACATCCATTCTTCCTAATTTATCTTTTGACGAATTAACTAATTTTGTTTCTGCCATTACTTTTCCTTTAAACTGTTTTCCAGTTTTTTAATTGTTTCTGTTTTTGTACTAACCATCTTGGGATATGCGGTTTAGGCTTTGGTGGCCTTGACATATCCATATAATTTATAAAATATCTTAGTGCATCCATAGCGTGGTCATCTTTTTTCATTGGTTTTTCTGGAGCATTTTTGATGCCCTCCTTGTAGTCCTCCCATCTATAGTTCTGTATCTCATCTATAAACGGTGTCATACAATCTTTATCCAACACAAAAAATTTAGGTAAACCCGTTTCCTCGTTTAAAGCCATATAGTTGGCTACCCTATCAATACCTCCAGCTACATCGTTATCTGCTTTTTCCCAGTGTATGCCAAATTCTTCGTATTGACCTCCGATAGTTCCGTCTGTACTCATTCCGCCTCTTACATGCCATATCGATGGGTCTGCTAACCATAAATTTATGTGGTCTTTTCCAGCTTTCTTCCAGATATGTTCAGCGTGAAAATCTACCCATTCATCTGCCTCGTAATGCATGTCATACAAATATATATTATTCTCATCATCAACCGCAAAAAATAAAACTGCTGTTGGATTTCTATGCCCGTGGTCAAGTACAATGTATCTATTCCACCAGTGAGGAACCTCGAAAGGTTCAATTAAATGAGTTTTTTCATCAAACTCGCTCCAAACCAAACCCTCAAAATTTTCCCAAGAGCCATACACATATCTTCTTACCCATCGCTGGGGTTGCTCTAATCTGTCTACAACATAATCCCAAGGAAGGTAAGGGTTATCGCAGTACATCGGTGTTACTTCTTTTTGACATGTAGGAGGGGGTACCCCATCTTGCCAAATTTGACCTTGCACCCAACGATACCCTTTCATACCACCTTTCCTTATCCAGCGTTTCCAAACCCAGCTGTGACCGTTAGGGTTGGCTGTTGCAAAACTTCTTCTTGAGGCGTTCTTTCTTCTCATCTGACCTATACACGCTATCCATACATTCTCTGATATTTCTTCTATCTGGTCAACAAAAACAGCTCCTATGTTCATAGATTTAACCTTTTGCATAGCTTCTCTGCTTTCATCTAACTGCATGTAAAATATTTTACTGCCATTCAAAAATTCTATCGACTGCTCTTGTCTATCGTGTCTCTTAATGAGAAGAGGGTCTACTATGTCAAAAAACGATACTAAGGTTGACTTCTTTAATGCACCTAATGTTTTGCGCCCTAATAATATAATGTTTCTTTCAAAACTAATTGCCTCTATGATAATCTGTACCATAAGCCAATCTGTTTTTCCCCATCCTAATGAACCAGCGGCTAAGACGTGTTTTTCTTTGCTATCCAGAAGTTCTTTCTGTTTAACCAAAGCTTCCGATGGTTCTCCTTCAGCTCCTTTAAAGCCTACATAAATGTCCAACAAAGACCCCTTTTGGTAAAAAAGTATGTGGTCGCCATATATGGACTACACGTTGGTAGCGCTGGGCCGTACCCCCCTCCCCCCTTCGCGTTTCTGGGATTCGTGCTAACCATATTATATGGATTCAACAGCCTTCTGTATGTCCGCGCTGGGCATTGGTTTCGCTGTCGGTGTCACTATCTCAGCATCCTTCACAGATTTATTATTCTTATATGTGGACACACCGTTACCAAAGTTTATATTGATATCAATGTTAGCACCGTTAGCATGCTTCTTATCAGCATATCTATCTCTATCCAGAGATTTTAATCTGAAAAGACGTTCGACCATATTTTTAGGTTCCATGGCATTCTGTTCGCTAACTGACTCTAGATTCATTAATTCAATTTTATCACAGATTTTTCGCACCTTATTATATATCTGGTTAAATGTCTTATCCACTTTCAGAGCTACGCTGACAGCGGTTTTATCATATCCAAAATTATCACAGATGGCACCAATGCTAACCGTAGGCTGTGACAACCAGCTCTGGAACAAATCTACCTTCCAGCTTTCCGTTAGCGGTGACAGCATTTTATCAATTTCCTTTTTGGCAATAGTTTTATTGGTGCGGGTGGGTAGATTCTGTGCTGATTTAATGCTAGATTTAACTGTTTTTTTGCTGGTCATGCTCTAATATTATCTGATAACTATTCTGGAAACAATAATTAATTACAATAGCTCACCGAAGAGATGAGTCAAAAAACCATATAAAACCAGTAAATAGTGCTTGCTTAGATATACTATTTAGTATAAGTTTAGAGGTATTTCGTTTAATAATAACAACAATAGGAGAATACGAAATGAAAGTTAAAGAAATGAGAACAATAGTTGCCAACGGACTTAAAGATGGTAGCATAAAAGAAAGAGCGATAAATATATCATATAGACCCTCTAGTCCATCTGGCGCTATAGCAATGATGAATAAGGAACAGCTAGAGCATATAATACAGACTGGTGGCCTAGATTGGAAAAGAGTTGCGGATGCTGTTGTTAAGCGCGGTAACTACCTATCTAGTAAAGCACCATCCAATGGCAAAACAAAGCCAGAACCTACTCAGAGATGGGCTAAAGAGCCAGAGCCTACTACATACCCAGCTGGTACAATAGCACCAGAACCAGCACCAGAACCAGCACCGGAACCAGCACCAGAGCCAGAGCCAGCTACACCAGCTCCAGCACAATCACCAGAGCCAGTAAAGCTACCAGAGAATAATGGCAAGCTATACTTTAGCACCGAAGGCAATATGTCGCTAGAGCAATTACAAGCGGATGTTGGCACCGATGCTATCAATGAAAATCTATTTAAGATTGGTAAGGTAGTTGAAGAAAATATGTACAGATATGTAGAGCTTAAGAAAGCTATCAAAAACGGCACCGGTGGCTCATCTACTATAACCATAGCTACACAAAAAATAACCGAACCAAGAAAGCTAGCTGACCAGCACTACCATCCAAAGTTTAAACAGATAGCACAGATGCTACCTCTAGTGAAACAGCTTATGCTAGTAGGTGATGCTGGTACCGGTAAAACCTATGTCGCTAACCAAGTTGCGGATGCTCTTGATTTACAATTCAAGCATATCTCTTGTAGCGGTGGCATGTCAGAAGGAATGCTGATAGGTAAGATGCTGTTTAACGGTGAGTTTGTTAGCACTGACTTCTTAGATTGTTACGAGAACGGCGGTGTGTTTCTTCTGGATGAGATGGATAGCGCGGATGCTAACCTATTAACAGTGCTTAATTCAGCTCTAGCGAACGGTTACCTATCAGTGCCAAACAGAAGAGATAATCCCACAGCAAAACGTCACTCTGATTTTTTGCTGATAGCGTGCTGTAATACATTCGGAACCGGTAACGGTAGCCAAGTATACGCTGGTAGAAATAGACTTGACGGTGCTACGCTTGATAGGTTTTATACCATCAGCTTTGACTACGATACAAAGCTAGAAAGCAAGCTTGCTGACGGCAATACAGCTCTTATCAATGCGGTTACCAGAATAAGAGAAGAAGCCAGAAGACAGAACATTAACAAGGTGGTTAGCACTAGATGGATACAGCAAGGTCAAGCTATACTAGCTAACACAGATACTACGCTTAAGCAATTCCTATCAGATAAATTGCTCTCATGGTCACAAGCTGAGCAAGATAAAGTGGATGTAGCTGGTATCCTAGAGGAGTTAGTATAATGACTAAATACACATACAAAAACAACGCTAAGCAAGCTGAGCAATATCTAGACATGGTTGAAAGACATATACCTTCATCCGGCCAGCAGTCTGAAAGGTATAAATCTATAAAAAAGTTTAGCGATAAGCTTAGCAACATACCTAATAAAAGAGACCAGCAAAAGTCGGAAGATTTTATACCACATCCAGACCCTATGGTTATGTCCAGATGGCGTAAAGCTGGCGAGGATGGTAGCACCTTCAGTGTTAGAGCTTGCGCTGGTAATATGGATCTGTCTCAGTTCGACTCTTTCAGAGACTTTGTAGACTATATGACAGACTACGATGATTTCAGAAAAGCTCAGTGTGCATATAGCCAGATTGAAAGAGCTATAGGTCATAATACTAACCCACATCTATCTAAGAATTATAAGTGGTACATGGGTACATACCTCGATAAGAGCCATTGTAACGTAGAAAAAGTGTTAGATAAGGTCAGAGCTGGTCAAGCTAATAAAGATGTCTTAGAAGCTATGCAAAAGATTCGTAGGAAGCTTGAGTTAGATGGTAGTATTGACTTATCAGAGTCTGTTAAGGATTGCAAGCGCAAGCGTAGGTTTACTGATGACGGCGGTGAGCTTGATATCGATAGAGTCATGGAAGGTAGCGAAGACTATTGGATGCAATGCAAGCGTGACGGCCAGCAAACATTCGTAAGAATATTTGTTAATCTATCTATATCATGCGACAACGCGACAGATACACATGCTAACCTGTTAGCATCCGGATTAATCACAGCTGAGATACTGGAAGCCAAGGGTTACGGTGTCGAGATATACGTAGGTTGCTCTGGTCAGATGTATGACACGAGAGTGGAACGCGCTTGGATGGCTAAGGTAAAGGATTGTACAGAGCATCTAGATATAGAGCGTATAGCAAGCGTAGGATGTTCACAGATACAGCGGTTATGGTCATTCGCTTTCATGATGTACCAGTTCAACCGTTCTCATGGTAGCTGTCAAGAGACTTCCGACCAGATGCAAGCGTTTATGGGCGCAGATGTTTTTGTGGGCCAGCAATGGGTCGGTGACAAGCAGTTAGAGCTTATTAGAACATCAGTTGAGCGGATAGCTCAGCAACAAGGGTAGAATGGTTCTGGCGGTGGTTCGACTCCACCGCTACCCTCTAGTATTATTAATAACAAAGGAGAATACGAAATGAGAGTACTATGGGAATTGAGACAACTATTAGAAAAGTTTGGATATATGTCAAGCGATGATATCCATGCTATAATTAATCTTCTAGGTAGATTTAGACAAGCTAAAGAGAATACTAAGGGCGGTATTAAATTCTCAGAGTTTGTTCTATCTAGATACAATAACGTGGAGGATTTCTAAATGATAACATCTACGGATTGGATTTATATAACAATGACCTTAGCAATAATAATAACTACCTTAGCATGGTTAGCATTGCATTACAAAGTAGAGTATGATAAATGTAGTGAGCGCATTATAAAAGTTTATAAGAACACAAGTAAGGCGCATAGAGAGATTAGAAAGTTGACTCACGAGTTAGAGATTTCAAAGAGAGACAACGAAGAGTTACAGTTTATAGTAAATGAATTGCAAGAGGACTTAGATTATTTTGTAAAGAAATAACTAGACTTGCAACAGCTGGGTGGGTTAACTCCTATTGGCCCACTCAGCTATAAAATTAACAATAGGACTTAGGAGTAAATGAGATGATATGTTGTATATGTAAAGTAGAAGAAATAAAGGGAATGGGTAATAACCCAGAGCCAGTTAAAAGTATGACCGGAAGATTTGGGAATAGGTGTTGCGATTTTTGCAATTACTCAGTTGTGTTGCCGGCTAGAATGGCTAGCGCATCAGCTGAAATTGCCGATAAAGCTGAATCTGTTGCTAAAGAACTTGAGAAGGTTACTAATCAGAGAGATAATTTAGTCGCTATGGTTAGAAATGTTCTAGCTGATTTTGTGGAAATTATTAAAGTTGAAAAGCAATCTCTAGCTGTTCAAGATAGCGAAAGACATCAAGGTTGGCTTGAGGCTATGAGTTGCGCTGTTAGCACTATTGAAACAAATTTTGAACACTGTTATGAAAAAATAAACAAGGAGAACGATTAATGAAAAATATAAAAATAGAGGTTGTGCTACAAATTAATGACAAGGACTTTGATAAGTATTGTCACGACAATAGGCTTGGTATTAGCACCGCTAAAACTGGAATAAAGAACATGCTGATTGATAAGATGTGGACTTATGTTAGAGACTATGAAGGACTTGAAAGATTAGTCAGAGAGGATTTAGTCAACACACATCTAATCGAAAGCTCTTTTGCTTTAAGGGGTAAAACCAAGTTACATAAAGAGTTTGATGAGAAAGAGCGCAAGCTACAATACGAAAGATTACAAGAACTAATAAAACAATACGAAGGAGAATGAGATGAGTAATAAAACAAAAAAAATGAGCGTGCTTGTGAATAGCATGCTAAAGAAGGGTTTGCTTGATGGTTTTAATGAAAAAGAATTAGCAAACTTTTTAGATTGGACAGATAGAAGCTCTGACCATGAGGTGGTTGCAAAGGGTTTATCAGCTTTATCTAACAGAACATCTAAGAACGAAGAGATGTTTAGAAAGTTGAGAATCGCGTTGGAGGATTTAATTTCTGTTGTTAGCACAGCTTATAGGAATGGTTGCTTAGATAAGCTTGTTGAGAATGGAGCTACCCCAGAGCAAGCTGTTGTTGTTATGGATGGTAAACCAATAAGCGATGAACAGTTTGATAAGCTTGATGCTAAAACCCAGCAAAGGATACTAGACGAAAGAGATAAATGCAGTCAGTTGTTTACTAAGAAGGGCATGGAGTCTTTTGTTTATTTTGCTGAGAAAAAATTGCCAAAGATGTGGAATCAGATGTGGCAAGCGATTGATTTTTCAGACACAATACTAAACTCGTTATCTTTTTTCTTATCGGCATCAGCTGATGAGCTACAGAAAGCTAGTGAAATTGTTGATAAAAAACAAGAAAACTTGACGAGCGTTAGCAAGCTGCCTAACGTAGCGCCTAGCAAAGAGGAGTTAAACTAATGGCCAGACCTAAGCTAACCAAAAAACAAAAGACAAATAAAAGAGCTGGAATGCAACATTACCCTCTATGGGTTCCAAGATGGGAATGGGCAAAGTTCATGGCAACATGTAAACTAAAAGGCAAGACAGCCAGACAAGTTATTGAAGATTTAATAAAAGCTTGGACAAATCAAAATAACAAGCATCTTCAGTAAAAAAAAAGGGATTACGCTCTGTGGAAATTATATCCATGGAGCGCTAATCCTTCCTTAACCTCTTCAACACTTCTAGCAATCATAACAATAGCACCGCGAGAACTTTTATAATCTAACCATAACTTTTGCAATTCAGTTGCTTTCCCATTAGCACGCTTAACCTCTATAGCAATATATTTACCGTCAGACATGCATCCAATTATATCAGCGATACCTTTCTTGCCGTAGCCGGTGTTGCTAATCACATCAGCTGAACATCCAATCTTATTTAAGTATTTCATTATCTCAGCTTGAATTATTTTCTCTGATTTTTGTTTTGATTTTTTAGTTTTCGTAATAGTTACTTTCATCGTAAGGTTCTCCATTGTAGTCAATCATTAACTTGATTATAAATTTGACTCTGTTCTTAGGGTTGTATCTCATTAGCATCTGGAACCAAAAAATGTTAAAAACAGAAAACCCATCATCAGTTTTCATATTCTTACCAGTCCATAAACCAATTTTCTCTACACCCTCGACACCAAAATCAACCCATTTAATATTGTTAGCATCCATAAACTTAGCATCGGGTTCAGAGAAATCTAAACCAAAACTAAGAGCTAAAGCTTTCATTTTTCTTACACCGCTTTCATACTTTTCTTTATATTTATGCCTATCTTTTTGATTCCAAGAATCCCAGTTAGCACTAAGCCAGTCGTAAAATTTCTTAAAAGTTTTATACTCTTCAGTGTTCCAAAATGATTGAGACATTATTCTTCTTCTTTACTAGAATTACCGTTGTTGTCCATAGCTATTAATGTTTTTTCAGCTGTCTTAGCAAAAAAACCACTTCCCTCTTTTACAACTCTTTTTATAAAGTCGGTAGCTATCTTATCTCTTAACTCCATCTTAGCAAGCTCATCCATCATTTTTTTTAAGACTTCACTCATAGTATCTCCTTTGTTTGTTACCGTTGTTACCGCATTGTTACCGCTAAATATCGACAGTGGTAACACCGTAAGTGTTATGTTTTAAAGTAGGTTAGCATATATTGTTACCATGTTACCACAAAAAACAACAACTCCTACATTTTTTAAAACTTCTTATATATGTGTAGAAAAAAACCGGTAACACTGGTAACATCGGTTATTTTTCTATTGTAACATCTATAAAAACTTAGAACTTACCGCGTTACCTATTAGTGGTAACATAGCGGTAACAAATGTCAAAAAGTGGTAACAAAAGCACCGTATATTGCATAAAACAAATTGGAAATGAGATTAAACAATCCATTTTAACACTCAACGATGCCTTTGTTAGCCAATAATTGAAAATCAAAGACTCTTACTTTCCTTTGTACTTTTTCTCCATCTTCTCCGATTCTCATATTTCTAATACCATCATAATAATCCATTTTCTTAACTTGCTTAACAAACTCATCATGAGATATAATCTCCTTGTCAAACATTGTGTCTCTCGCCCATTTCTTAAACAATGGATATATTGTTGGGGTATGTAAATAAACTTCTTTCTTCTCTCTGTCAATCTCCATCTTGTCAGCTGTTATAAGTCCAGATTGCTCCATAACAAACACAGCCTCTAAAATATTATCTACAGCAGACCTAGTTTCACCAGATATAGTTATAGCATCCATCTGATATTTTTCTACTTCACTCTTCAATCCATCTGTAGGCAATGCTAACCCTTTAGAATCATAGAACTTAGAAAGCAAATCTAGTCCGGTGTTTATCATAGCTAAGTTGTGCAAGACTCTTCCACCGCCTTTGATGTTAGATTTAAACATATTAAAAAGCTCATTATCATCAAGAGACAAAGACCAGTTAAGCAAAGCGTTTCCCAGCTTTGACAATCCCATCTTAGATAAAGCTGTAAAATTATCAACAAACTTAACAGACTCTTGCTTGCTAAAAAATACATCCGAAGACCTCTCTCTAAGAGCTGGCTCTTCAAACCCGCTCTCACCTATAACCACAGCTGGAGCGAAAACCTTAAACTCTTTAGTGGACAAATCCTTTTGACCTCTCATAGATGTCTCATTATCATACAACCCTCGAATCATCTTGCTAATCATCTTTATCTTACTGTTGTCAAACAGAGCTGGTTTATACTCATCATAAACAAGTGGAAACATATTAGTAGATGACCCAAGAGCTGTAAAAGCAAAATTTGTTATATCGTCCACCCTTAGCATAGGTGATATATCCCCAAAGAAAGGTTGAACAATGTGTCTAGCTGTCTCTGATTTACCACTACCAGCTTGTCCGTGTATCATTAGCACCGGAAATCTAACAGAGTGAAGCTCATACAGTCTTTGCTTTATAAATATAGAGCAACACCAGCCAATTATGGTTGCGCAAACCCTTAAATCATTAAAACTAAAAAGCTTAGATAGTATGTTAGCACACTCATTCTTGGTAATTTCGCAGCTATTAGAAAAAGTGATTTCTTTCTTTACAGAAGGATTAAAATATATAAAATCCTCTCTAACAGAATCTTTATCCCAACACTGATGCTGAGTAAGCACCAGCCAATTTTTAGATAAAGGGTCTTGTATCATACCAATCTGGTCTGTTCCGCTTACGTTTGGTAGCTTAGGATAATGTTGATTTAAATAATCTAAGACTCTCATCAGCTCAGTCTCAGTTCCATACCATAATATCTTGTGATACAGAGACATTATTTTTCTCTTAAAAGCTGGCAAGCTGGATAAATCGCCAGCATCAAAGCTAACATCTTTAATTATTTTATCCTCAGCTACAATATTCCAAACCCTACTAATCTGTTCACCTATTCTAACTATTCTAATAGGTTCAGCAGTCCAAGTAGAAAGCTCCTTATCTCCTTTTCTTTGTGAGCCTACGATAAAATATCTACCGTAGTTCTCGTAAACCAAGGACTCTATAGCCTTAGATTTTATTCCAGCAACAGCCGGAGACTTATAGGCTACGTTAACCTTTTCCTTAAAATTACTATTCTTAATTATCCAGTTATATGTGATAGGTTTGAAGCCTTCGCAAGCTAATATTTTTCTTGACACAGCTTGCTTATCGTACCTATTCATATCTTTGGAGGATATGTTGTGTATAGCTTTCACTCCATCATTTCCAAAAGGCAATAAGTTTGTTATCATTCCAATCCAAGCGTTGTAGTCAACCATCTGGGGGTTGTTTGAACACCATTTTATAAAAGGGTCTTCTAAAACTGAAAGTAAACCATCCTCAGCATACTCATACTCAATGTTATCTTGCTCGTATACAGAGCTTGTATCTACAGACGTTAGCAGATTCCACTTATCAAGTATGGTATCAACGTATGATTGTTTATGCTGGACAACCTCTGCAAGAAACATTTCTATTGCATCTTCAGAATTATCAATCTTGCCATCATTTATCTCAAAATAAGTACCAGTTTTAATAAAATAAGCGCTAAATGGCATGTGTATAAGATTACCAAAACCTTTAGAGGTTTCAAATAATCTGTCTTGTGAAGGAAAAAATCTATCCATTGATGATAAGCTATCGCATTTACATGCTAACAAAAAGCCTCCCATTAGCTTTCTTGCTTTCCAAGATTCTATTTCCTCATCAAAGAATACCCATATATGCATACCGGCACCGGACTTGCTTATCTCTTTATAGAAATGCAAACCTATATCATCAGCAACTCTTGTCATGGTTTCCACAGCTTTCAAAGCTTCTTCTTGTTCCTCTGCGCTATGAAAATCAAAGTCAGCTGATATCCACTTTGTTTTATTACCCTCAAGTAAGGGGTATATTCCTATGCCAGAGTAATTAGGGTCGTTAATATGTTTATCTAATATGGATTCGGTAAAAGATTTTTTTATTGATTTGTAGACATATCTCTTGTCTTTTTTGCTATAAAAGCACTCAGCATAAACATCTCTTCTTGAGTAAAATAGTTCATGCAATTTTTTAATAGTAGTTTTTCTCATTTCTCATTTCCTTTAAGGTTATTAATAAATTAGCACATAGCCGGGGAATAACCCCGGCGGGCATATGTGCTAAGGATGCTAATCAAGTCTAATCAAAGCTGACCGCATCTCCATCAAACTCATTTTCTTTCTCCATCTCTGGTGAAACAACAGTTTGATTCTTCATGCTTGACCACAATTCGGTGCATGAATTGAAAGTATCCTCATTTACAAAAGCTTTAGGCTGAGCCTTAGCGTTTATAACATGATACTTATTACCGTTTTTCTCCTCGCTTGCAGAACTAAACTTGAAGTATGATTTCCAAGCTGGCTTCATCCACATAAGGTTAGCGTTTAAGCTCTTAGCAAACTTAGCCGATGCTCCTTTAAACGTAATCATAGAAGGTATGGCACTACCTTTTATTTGTATTAAGTAATGGTAAGATTTAACAGCATAGTTACCTTCTTCGTTCCATTGAAACTCAGTAGGAGATATTCTATCTCCATTATCATCCCAATGTATACCATCCCTTGAAAAACGCTCAACTTCCTTCCTACCAGTTTTTTGGTCTTTCTCTCCATACAATCTAGCTGTAGCATAATAATTAATAACTACAGCCTCAAAAGAGTCACCTAAAACTTCTCCGGTCACTGGATTAACAAACGTACCAGCACTAATATTCTCACCTTCAAACTCAGCCATATCGCTCATCTTTTGATACAGTAAGACAGAGGGTATTCTAACGTCCTCTCTAGCTATATTTAATTCATAGCCTTCTGGAACAATCATATTACCGCCAGTTATATCTGCTACTTTTTTAGTCATTGCTTTTTCTTTACTCATTGTTTCTCCTTGTTGTTTTATTTTCTTCTAATGTAGACCTTATCAAACACACCAAATTCAACAGAATCTGTATCATCAAGGTCTCCTTGCATTATCATTTTATGCAATTCTCTTACACCAGCTAAGTTAAGCTGTTTTCTCATAGCAAACTCAGCTCCGTTATCTGTGCAAAATTTTTGGAACTTTTCCCAATCAACTACATCAGCTTTTATATGTCTTTTCTTAACTACGCTAGCTATATTAGGAAAGCTAATTGACTCAGAAGATTCCTCTCCATCCTCAACTTGTAGGTGGCCAGCTATAGATGCTGATAGTTTTTTCATCCTATCTACATAAGGCTCCATCTTTATCTTATTTTTTTCCACCACATCTTTAACTTCTACAAACTCTTTTAGTAGTTCTTTTAGTTCACTCATTTCAATCTCCTTTGTTTTTTAAGTCTTCAATTAGCTCAAAAAGCATATCATTTAGACTTTGTTTTTTCATTACGGCGTTATAGATTCTATTATCTATAGTCTTTTTAGCATTTAAATATATGTAATTACATACTTT
>VMHT01028378.1_pt1 | contig 15758 bp, 25 predicted proteins | sample 4693611 | NCBI WGS metagenome assembly VMHT01 (sample SAMN12280063, study PRJNA550983) | marine metagenome | isolation source: seawater sampled from same location over 5 years 0.02-0.2 micron viral filtrate | place: USA: collected off the coast of southern California halfway between the port... ... | reverse complement strand
TTTTGAAGCCCATGTTGGGATACCAGATCCTTCTGGATTATTAGCATTATTTGAAGATTCAGTTGACGAAACAGCATCTTCTGGGTCAGGACCACCACCAGCACCTTCAGGAATATCGAATGTTGGAGTATCACCTTCTACTTGTTCTTCAACAGCATCCCAGAATGGATCACCTGATCCTGTGGGTTCTTGTGTTGCTGGAGTTGGAGTTTCTGTTTCTTGGATTATCTCAGGTGAGCCTGAAGCAAAGGGTTGGGAAGTTTCTACTTTAGCTTCTTGTTGTACTGGGACAGGATCAGATGGTGGGAATGTTTGGGTTGGTTGTGGTTTCGGGGTGTATGAAGCACCGACCGACCCAAAGTTAGTTGAGGATAAAATAAGATTATTTACAGTAGCATCCTCTAATAGATAAATAGAGGAAGCATCACCATTAATATCTTCACCAGCTGTGGCTCCTGTTTGGTCTGTTGATTGTCCTACTCGAATATATAAACCTGCTGAGCCATCCTCTTCGGTGGTCATTCTTACAGATTGGGCATTTCTACCTTCAATAACTGTGTCTCCAGGACTGCGTTGGAGTTTTCTAACATTAGAGTTGGGTTTGAAATAATTACCCTCATCGTATTTAACATCTACAGCTTGTTGTTGGTTTGGGGAAGCCCCATCACTAACATTTTGTGAGTTAGCGTTAGTATTGGGTTGAGATAAATCAACCTCACGAGGTAATGCGTTGTCGGTTGGGTTATTAAATACTGGGATTACATCACCATAGTATGTAGAGGTATTAAATTTACTACCACCTGCTTTGGTATAGGTGTTAGAAGAAGGACCACTAACAATAGGAACACACTCACCAATAAGGGGGGTTTTTAGATTACCTAGAGGGAAGGCAGTAGGTAATGAGGTTATATCATTAATGTCCGAGTGGTCATTTTTATAAGGGAGATAAAAAATCATCCCCAATAATACTGGATTGTAAGGTACTTGATTGAAAATAGGATGTTTATCATTTTCAACCACACTAGCTACCCTAACAATAGCATTACCACCACCAAAAGTTGGGGCAATGTTGGGAGTGTTTGAACCACCTACATTTTGGATATTACTCGGCATCTTTAGCTGCTTTTTCGTTTTCGTTAGCTAGTTGTTCACCAATATCTTGTAGTTGGGCTAATTCCTCGTCTGATAAAAGACCACCACCACTATCAGAACCACCAGCATTATTCATTACTCTTTGGAGTACACCAGTCATTTTAATTAGGTGTTCATCATTTTTAACACCAATTTCTAAATATTCTTTGATGAGTGGGATGGTTGCAGCAGCAGAGCCCAAGTCCGTAATTAACGGCTTGAGCTCATTTATTAATGCGTTGATTTGCTTGTCTTTTTTCTTGGAGTTTTTGTAAATCTCCTCAAACAAATCACCTACTGTTTTATCACTAAATACGATTGAATCTAATGGATTGCTCATCTTATTACATTTTATTTGTAATAAATATGAGATCTTACACCCCTTCGACGAAATCGCCGTACTCCTCGTATTGGTTGAATAAATTAAAGTATTCCTGTTTCATCTGTTTTACAACGCGGGTGATAGGTGGTGTATCACAGTTGGTGATTTCGCGAATATAGATGTAGATAGCTTTTTTGTTGAAAATCTCAATGTGATCACGTTGTGCCAGAATATAAACTAATGTATCTGCAATGTGGTTATCTTTTGGATCTGGATAAAGGCGATCAAGATTTTCTTGCATGTAATCTACAAACAATGATAGGAAGGTATTTTTCTCACCACGCTGGATATCATGTTCAATATTATTTAGAACACGTGAGTCACTATCAGCAGCATCAAGTTCTGAGTGGGCTTTTTTCTTAGCGTAGTTTTTGTTATTGTAAGCAATCAAGTAATTTTTACCTACAATAGAGAAGTAAGAATAAGCTTTTGAACCTTTAGAGGGATCAAAATAGTGAAGTTTTTCTAACAAAAACGAAATAACTTCGTATTTTAAATCTTCCAAATCATCTACCTCAGTGTAGTAAAACTTAAAGGTATGGATCAGGTTTTCAGCGAGTTTGTAGAATGAGTAATGAATTCGCGAATTATAAATCTTATTTCGCTTACCCCTTTGCTCGGTAGCTAAATACTCTAGGATAGCATCTTCAGTATCCTGAGTAAAGTAATTTTTATCTTTCTTTTTCCTAGGCATTAGCGTAGGCGAAAGTTGTCTAGAGCTTTCTGGAGCGCTAGAACTTGTTCAAAAAACCAACCAATCTCATCGTCTGAACGGAAGATGCCACGTTCATCGATTTCCGCTAGGCGGTTGTTAGAAGATTCAATAATTTCGCTTTGGCTAATAAAGAAGTCTTCTAAACGTTCGTTTTTACTTAGGAGGTTTCTGATGGCATAAAATAAAATACCAACAGTTAGGGCTAACACTCCAACCAATACCCATGCAATAACTAGTCCCATATTATTCGTCGTTGTTATCAAAGAATGAGCTAATAACGCTGATAGTGTTTTCTGCAAGTTTAGGATTGTTTTCTACATCCGCTTGTTTTGCTTTTCTCAACGTTTTGTCCGCTTTGGACGCGTTTGCTGGTTTTGTTGTGGTTTGACCATTTACTGGGTTGTTTTTTTCCCACATCTCAAACTCAATTTGAGAAGCCATGTGGTCAGCATGGTGAAGAAGGAGTGGGAGGTGGGTTCGCAGGCGAGTTTCTTTCTGTCCTGCCATGTAATAGAATTTATTGGCCTCATCATAGATCCCATCATGTAATTTGATGGCCAAAAACTCATTTTCACTTACACGGATACCGCGACCTTGGAGGATGAAAAGAGAACGATCTGGAACCTTCATAGCGGAGATGGCCGTATTGTATTTGTATACTTGGCCTAGGTTTTTAACGTGCCAATCAGAATCATTAGGGGTGTAATATTCTGATCCGGGGGCGTCATAACCAATTTTACCCAGATCGTGGTTGAGAGCAGCAAAAACCAACTCCTCTTCGGTATATGAGTCATCTATTGTACCCATTTCCTCCCACAATTTTTTCAATTTTAAAGCACACTTAGTAACACGCAAAACGTGATCTACATAACCACCAACAAATGCTGAGTGGTGCCAGTTTTTGGCTGATGCAGGTGCCATCATAATTCGTTCTTGGTGATCGAGGTAGAGTTTCTTAAGTTCCTCTTTACGCTCATCACCAATAAAAGTATCAATTACTTGGATCAATCGATCCCAGTTTTGTTGTATTTGTTCTGCTGTAATCATCGTTGTCCAATATGTTTTTTAGAAACTTTATCTGTAATCTCGATTTGGTCTTGAAGGCGCACCAAAGCATCTGCATAGGTATCTTGGCGCATAAATCGAAGTACAGCCGCATTTTCACCTCGCTGCAATGAACCTGTAATTTTATAGGTTTGGTTGAGGAGGTTCTCGTATGCGTTATTTAATTGTTGGGGGAATTGAAGGTTTGGGGTATTAACAATCCAATGACGCATTGCTTTAATGGCATTTGAATACTCACCTTCATTAATGAACCTAAGGGCGGCTCTATTTTCTCCACGCTTAATCATACCTTCTAGTTTAGAAGATTGATTAACAACATTGTTGTAGGCGTTTTGTAAATTTGACATATAACTATTTGTTTTTACTACTATGGTTGGATTGTACGAACGAGATATATCTAATCCAAATATTTCACGGACAGATATAACGAACATTTACGAATGGAACGGTAGGAACGGCAGGAACGGAATGGGGACGGACTGGGGACGGCATTAACGGCATTGGCGGCTGGAACGGCCGTTGCGACCGTCGCGACCTTCTCGCCCCCCCACCCCCTTATTGTGGGGTAAGAACGATCACTCAGGAAACCAAATATTTTATGAGAGAGGTTTAATCTTCTGTACTTCAATGGTACCTTGTGTGTAACCATTGTTGCGAGCATTCACAGATACCGCGAAAGGTTTGCCGCCTTTTAGGATTTTAAAATCAAGTTTTAACCCACCGAATGTAGGAGTATCTGAGATCACAATCGGCTCATAATCCCCATCTACATTATACAGAACTATATTTTGCCCTCGCTTGAATTCACTTACAGCACCCGGTTCGCCACTTTTCTTTCCAGTGACCTTATAGAAGGTTGGATTGACTCCTGTGAGAGATAATGCAAACCCTACCAATGCCACTACAGCCTCATCCACCTCACCATCAGGGAATTGTTGGAATAAGAATTCAATCGACTTAAGTGCGGCCATTTTACCTCGTAAGGAACGAATATTAGCGTCATTTTCTGGGTCGCCCTTATATAAATCACCCGCTTGCAGGTTATAAACTATATTAGGGTTGGCTTCAATCCTAGCGGCCATTTGTCTTCTTAAATTAGAAATCTCATCTACCATTTCTTCAGCAGTGTAATTGATTTCATCTTTAGTAAGGTTAAAGGGGAATTCGCTTTTTACACTTACATATTTGTTGAGAAGTGCTTTAGCTTTACCCCCTTGAGCGTCTGCTTGTTTTAAAGATACAGCGGTTAAAGGTTTATCATCACCACCCCACTCATCATTGAATAGGTCGTTGATTATCTCAATGTTATCTGCGTTTTCAAACCCAGTTACATCACCAAGTTGAACATACAAATCACCAGGACACCATTTATCTGCAGGCAAACCAGTTAGGTGGCGAGCCACAGTTCTAATCTCATCAAACACACCTGAACGAATAAGTTTTTGTCCTGGATATGCCTCTTTAATAGCCAGAGCAGATGAGAGTGGTTGATTAATAAAGTTAACAGTGGTGGCTTTAACAATATTTTCGGTTGCTTCTAGATAAGCAGCAACTTTAGCTGAGGCTTTATTAGTTTCACCAGGGATACCTTTTTCTGCCTGAGCAATAAGTTTAGGGATTCTTTCTGAGTAGTTTTCTTTTGTGAAAGGTGAGTTAATATCTGAAATATAAAATAAAGAAACCAAAGCCTCTTTCACATCAGTATCACTTTTAGTACTATCTTCACTACCTTTAACAATCAATTTATAAGTCTTACCATCATAATCAACAGTAACACTACCCAAGCTAGAACCAGTAGCTAGTTTTTTAAAGTTTGACAATGAGTCTGATTTATCTACTAAATCCTTAATCAAGTCATATACCTCTCTTCGCATAGAATTTGAGGTATCACCTTTTGAAGGAATATCGGAAAAACGCAATTTAAGGGTATCTTTGCCGGAGGCTGTGATTGGGCCATAATCATCGAATAATCCCGAGGAATTCATTAGTTTAACCACAGGATTATTATTAGCATCCTCATTTAAGGGAAGCATTTCCGTATACTTAGGTAATTCAATATTATGCTCTTTGAGCACTTGCTTTAACACAAGAATATCAGAGGGGTTATCCATATCTGGATACCCCTTCTGACATCTGAATGACCAATCTAGTAGAATCTTATCAATGTCAATTTTTGACATACTAAAATAACTTAGAATTTTTAAATAAGGTTATGATTAACCTTTAACGATGTTTGCGAGTGTTTGGAAGCGCTCAGCTAATGAGGTTGGAAGTACTTCTTCTTCAACTTCTTCGTCTTTAGCTTCTTCGAGTTCTTCTTCCTCTTCGTCTTCAACTTCTTCGTCTTCTACTTCATCCTCATCTTCCATTTCTTCAGCTTCTTCGCCTTCGAATTGGTCTTTAAGCATGTCGTAAATTTTACGCAATACATCTTCAGCATCGCCGCCAGCTTCAACTGCTGAATCAACGTCTACTTCAATTTCGTCTGCTTCGGTTACTTCCTCAGTACCCTCCATGTTTTTCATGTACGCTTCGAGCTCCTCAGCGATCATGATGTTTAAATCTTCTTTAGTCATTTTATTAGTATTTTTAGATTTGGTTTCGTTTAGTACTTGTTTTACAATAGCGTCAATAGATTCTTTAATTTTTTCCATTTTATCGCCTTTGAATTCTTTATCAACCTCTTTCATTTCTTGGTCTTTATTAGACTCAACAAACTTTTTAAATGAAGGGGCTTTTTCCATATTACGAGTTTCGGTTTCGTAATTTTCTTGTTGTGAATAATAATCAGCCATTTCTTCAAGATTCTTAAGAACCTTAGTAGTAGCTTTTTCACGTTGCTCTGGAGTAGATGAATGTAGGTTAGGACAACCTAGGGTATTAAGTTCGAAATCCATACCTTTTTTGAATTCGTATGGGTTAACTTTTTCGAAAGCCATATCGATGTTACCACCGACTTCAAATTCGGGCTTCTTGTTAGAATACCCGTAAAAATTATCGTGCGCCATTGTTATTGCAATAAAATGTTTATTATAAATATAAAAGAAAAAAGGGGACATATTGTTATGTCCCCCTTCCCATAATTATCGATATTTATTTTCCTCTGCGGCTGGTGGTTTTTGGTGCTTTAAATATGTTGCTGAATTTCTCAACACCAGTCACTCCCATACCAGTACCAACCAATCCTGCGATTGAGTACACTAGGGAGTCTGCTGGAGTCTTCTCAACGAAAAGACTGATAAAAAGGCAAACACCTAAGATTAAAAAACCAACTAGCACGACGAATCGCTTAGAGGATAACTTTGAGTCAATAGTAAGTAGTGATTTAATACCACCAACCAATGAGTTCCAAAAATTTTTCATAATTGTTAAATTTGGGTTTATTTTATTTCGTCAATAAATACGCCCAAACTTAATAATCCATGAAAACATCGAAATCATTATCGTAACCATGCTCCATATCTTCAGTAATATCTGCGATAAGGGCTTGAACTTCGTGTTGAATTTGTGATAAAGTAGTGAATTCTTCGAAATCAATCGATTCGATTAGGCCTTCTAGGCGCTCAATAATGGTGTACTTGTCCATGTGTTTTTGGTATTAAAGGTTTAACAATACCAAAACTATCACTTAATATAAGAGAATTTTCTTGTTCGGTAATAAATATAGAGTAGATTAGAGTCCCTCAATAAGGATTGAACTAATTTTTCGAATAATCTTGTTGGTAGTTTTGGCGTCAATAAAATGGCCATTTTTCCCATAGATTTCTTGGAATAAACGTAATTCCTTATCATATCCAATGCCTTCGCCGATAAAATAAGCATATGCGTTTATATCGCGTTTATTTAAGGATTTCATTACTTTCTTGGTAAAATCTCTTAGGCTCTCTCCTTTAAAGTTATGCGAGGCTGGTGTTCCATCTGTAAGGATCAATAATGTATCTTGGGGGCCTAATGTTTTACCTATATGATCAATTAAGATCCCTTCAGGAGTTCCACCTGAGAACTCCACACTTTGGGCTATTTTCACAAAAGAGTCCCATTTGGTTTTAGAATCAAACACCCTAAATAAAAATACTTTTTCTCTATTTGATCGAAGATCTATAGTAGATGTTCTAAGAGTAATCTCTAGATCAAACCCTTTGATTTTTTTAGAGCAATAAGCCAAAGCCACCATCATAGCAATAGCCTCACTACCTTTAGCACCACTCATACTCCCACTGATATCAACAGACAGATGTACTTTATATTGAGTCGATGTGGTGATATCTTGAATTTGGAATAACCGTTTATCCTCAGTATAAAACGGTAAACGTTTAGTGTCTAATAACCCACCTAATTTATAGTTTTGGGTGGTAGGTGTTTCGTCGTTTCTAACAAGTAATCGTTTGGTTAGTTTTTTTCCTAAAGAAACCCCTTTAACAATATCTTGCTTTCGTTGTGATGTTAAAGAGTTATAACTAAAAAACTCACCCCCAGGTTGAGTAACCTTTATATCAAAAATGTCTAGTGGTTCATCTCCAAAATCATTATCTATCCCATCAAACTGAGAATAAGATACCCCCATTTGGGAAGCCATCTCTACATCTTGCTTAATATCATCGTCAACTTCTTTTTTTTCTGAGTTACCGGATAATATCTGCTTAAGATTATATCTCCATTCCACGTCTGTGTATGGATCCTCTTCCATTACGGTTTTAAGTATATCATATATGAACTCAGCACCATCCAATGATTCTTCAGGAGTAGATGATAAAGACATAGCATCTTCTATAATCTCATCCAATTCCTTACAAGCTTCACCAAGTTTTGGTAAAAGGATATCGCTTTTTAACCACTCTTTACGGTTTATTAACCAATAAAGGTATGTAGATTCATTAGGATTACTTAGATTACTTGGTCTGGTGTTGAGATTTTCATCAAAAAACACATCATAAGCACCCAAATATGACGAATATCCTGGAGCATTGTGTTTAATAATATTATTGATACGTTGTTGCTCAATATACCAATATAACATTTGAATAAATGGTGGGTAATGGTGTATAGTAGCTAGCCTATGTTTATAAGCTACTGTTCCAAACTTAATTTTAGAATACTGCTTCAACCCGGTTTCCATCAAGGCAATCCCAACAACCTCATCAATGTTATCTTGAGATACTTGACCAGAAACTACAATATGTTTTTCATCCTGTTTGGCTGTTTTAGATCTCAACTCATTTTCAAACCCAACTGTATAATTTTCTCCTGTAATAATACGAGAAAAATTAGTGAGTGCTGTACGAAGATTGATTAGGTTTTGGACTTTATTGGTGCCCAACCAATATTTAGATGATTGTTGAATCATTCGCTACTATTTCTCCAACGATACGAACTTAGGATTGCTTCTCCAACTCCTCTTTTACTCTTTCCCAATAAAATAGACTACAATCCATTTCCCCATATTTGGGCCCACCCCACCAATGGCGAGAGATAGTTTCAAAATCACTATCTTTGTGGTGGAAGTTTTTCCAAATCAAAAACATCTCAACAGACTTATCACAATCCCACCTGTCATTTGGGTAAAAATATTTATCGTTTTTAAGAATTCGATTAATACGATTTACCTCAGCCAACATAACAGGCATAATCTGCATACAACCTGTAGCTCCTGATTTATTGTATGCTTGGGGATTGCCACGACTTTCTACCATCATGATAGCGTGAATCAAATCCTCCTCAGTCATTGTGTTTGCTTGGATAAACACAGTATCACGAACATACACAGTATCTGGGGTGGTTTTGTTTCCTTCAACACTATGGCTAATTTTTATACTACACCCACTCCAAGAAAAAAACCAATGAGCAAGTAAAAAAGTAGTTATAAAAACAAGGAGAGGGGCGAATATTAATGCTTTTTTATCCAATTTTGTATCGTTTAGGTTTCTCATTTGGGAAAATAGTGTAATGTAAATCCCAATATTTCTTTTCGGTCTTAGCTATAGCTTCTTTATCAGCTTTAGTAATACGCTTTTTTCTACCATTTTCATGATACGAAGGTTCTTTCAATTTATCAAGCTTGATTGAAAGTTTTTCCAACTTAATAAGTGGGTCTTTGGGGTCATCAATAAGTTCTCCCATAACCATTTTACCATTTTTGAAAACATACCTTACACTCTCAAATTCAAGGGTGTAGTTGGTACGTACAATATCATCTGGTTGGGCTTTTCTTCCTCGTGCCATATTTTTAATTTCTTATACCCTAAATATACGAATATTCATTTGTTTTACTTGTGTTATATTTAGCGTTAGCGTTCATTACTCTGCATTTCTAAATACTTTATACATTCAGAGAATCCAGCTATAAAAAATGCTTGTTCTTGTGCTGTCATTTCGTTATTTATCTCAGCGATTTCTACTGCTATAATCCCAGCACCATCAACTGATGGTAACGAAACGCTAACACCACCTATATGTAATGCCTTGTACTTTTCTAAAATTTCTTGTAATTTACTCATCTTTCCAAATTATTTTTAATTTCTTATACCCTAAATATACGAATATTTTTTTGTGGATCAAAACCCTTTGTGGGTTAGATTCAACGTTAGGCAACATTCTCAACCTTACAATTTTGCATTAAATGATTTTCTAACACACTTATAGCTTCATTAAGTTCAACTATTCTTTCTAAATAAGCATTTGTATCAGGCACAGGAGAATCTATAGGAGATGCTCTTTTAATTAAAGAGTTTTCTATAAACCTTGCTTCTTCCTTACCTTTCATTTCTTTTAACATTTCAATTATCCTATTCATAATCGTAAATTTTTAATTTGATAATGGTGCTTTTATCGTTGGCTCGAATATATAACCTAAAAATTCAGCATCAAAATCCCCTACGAGAAGATTTACATTTTCTAGGTGAAGTTTTGGAAGAATGTGGAATTTATGGTCTTTTACACGCTCAATTTGTTCTTTTGCTTGATCCACGTGGTTCTTATACAAATGAACATCACCAAGATTACCAATCAGCTCATCAGGAATCATCCCTACCTCCTCAGCAATCAAACACAACAACAAACCATACGAAGCAATGTTGAAAGGCAAACCAAGGAAGGTATCTACTGAACGTTGGTTCCACATTAGCGACAAATATTTGCCCTCTCGCACATAAAGTTGGAAACCATAATGACAAGGTGGAAGGGTCATAAGATTTAACTCATCAACATTCCATGCATTAACCATTAATCGTCGTGAGTCTGGGTTATTTTTAAGAGTTTCAATCAAAATTCGAATTTGGTCTCTTCCACCCCAATCTCTCCATTGTTTTCCGTAAATAGGACCCAAATCACCATGAAACTTAGCAAATGCACTATCGGTTTTAATTTCCTCAATAAAATCTTTCATTGACAACATATCAATGTCGGTAGCAAACATAATATCTTTTTGATATTTTTTATAAGCATCTCCATTCCAAATATTACATCCATTCTCAACCAAGTACTTGATGTTGGTATCTCCTTTTAAGAACCACTTCAACTCAGTAACCATAGTTTTAACAGCCATTCGTTTAGAGGTCAAAAGAGGAAAACCATCACTCATTTTATGACGGAACTGACGACCAAACACCGAAATAGTACCGGTACCTGTGCGGTCTTCTTTTTCTACTCCGTTGGTCAAGATATCCTCGAGCAGCTGTTTGTAAGTTGAATCTAAGTTGTTTTCACCCAAGGAATCACCTTGTGGGTATTCGTATTTAATACTTTCTACCATATCATTTAAAATCATATCGAGGGCATGTTCTTCATCCAATTTGTCCATTTTTTTACACACCATATCTGTTATGTGTTGTGGGGTTTCATCATGTATATTTTTTATTATTTTATCTAATGTTTTCATCTCTCTATTTGTTTATTTAAAAGTAACCATAGGTGATGTTCGTTCTATACAAACACGATGACTCACTTTAAAGGCATCGTACTTACGAACAGTGAGGGTTCCAGGTACACTGAATGTTAGAGTGTGGGGAGTTGTCCACATTGTAAAAAAGTTAGCCAACCCTACTGTACCTGTGTTAAAAGATTGATAATAAGGGTCGGTTGTTACCAACTCAAAACTAGAACCATCTACACCTTCAAACATCCATGTAATACCTTGTGAACCAACAGCCTCCAACTCAGCGTAGGTATTCATTACGTAAGTTCCGGGTTCAGTGATGGTTAACTCAGCATGGCTATAACCCATCATACTTTCTTCATCTACAAACCACTCTTCGGCACATTCGGTGGTGGTTCTTAAATCAGCAGTTACTTTATCTGCTACGATTTCTTTTTGGCATGAGGTGAAAAAACAAGCTACACCCAATGCTACAATTGTAATTTTAAAACTATTCATATTCTTCTTCATCCATTAATTCATTAACCAAATCCATAATCATATCACGAACATCCGTCACACTATCTTCTACATCCCCTTTAGTGATATCTTCTAAATAAACCAATTCGTCATCGATTTCTTCAAGTTTTTGTATAAGGGTTTTGTGGGTCATTTTACTTGTTTTGCGAGGTTATATAATTCTTTGTCGGTAATTGTGGGGTATCCCATCATTTTAATGAAAGCAAACAAATCCAAATCATAAGCATTCATCTCACTAAAACGCTCCAACCACTGTTGGCGTAATTCTTTATACTTTTCTACATTCATTTTACTGGTTTTCCTTTCTTATCAATAATGTACCAATTGAATGTGGTGTTTAGACGTGAAGGGTGTTTTTTAACACGGAATCCTTTCATCTCGTTTTCACCAGCATACATTACAGCTTCATAATAATTTTTGAAAATACGCATAACTATCTTTATTCTCTACATTCGTAAATATACGAAGAAAAAATCACCTCTCCAAATCTCTCTTATATTTATTACCGAACAAGCAACATTTCTAATCACCTAAAAACCTTTAAATGAAACACTCCATTACAAAAGTAATGGTTTTTGCCCTAATTGTTGTCTCCACCTATTCTTGTACTACCTACCGTAAATACTACCTCAACACAATGCATGAGTTGAGAGAGGAAGGCGGTAAACCCAAACTAAATTCCAATTATAACGTACAATTTGACACCATCTATGACTACTCTAAGGTAGTTGATTATGATGGAGTCAAAACCCGTATTGTTGAATGGGAAGGGAAATGGGAAGTGAAAGATTCCACCTTAGTAGACCACTATGGTGACAATAAATCACTCACTAAAGAATGGTTTAAAAAAACCTACTACTGGGGTAGTCCAGTGTATCACGTTATTAATGACTTCCAAGATACTGTTGAATACCAATTCCAATCAAATGGTAAGGTAGTAGTGGTAAACGAGTCATTTCCAAACGAATATATGATCTATACACCTTAACCTTGGCTAACATAGATAGAAGGAAGCCCGCACAATTGCGGGCTTTCTTTCTTCTGAACAAGAAACAAAATAAAACCTAATTAAACCTAAATCGTTTTATTTCTTTATAATGTGTTTGACTCAACAATAGCTGTTGGGTCTTTCTTTATCTTTTAGTCATTGGGGGGTGAGTTGAGAATGAGTAATGAAACACTAAGTGCTCCCACAAACAGGCCAAAACTAAAGAATACTTTTTTCATAAATACTTAAATGTTTGTCTCTACGATAATCAATCCTTGGTCATAGATGTAATCGTAATGACATGTTGCTCCTTCTTCAAAAGCTGCGCGTGCTACTTGTGTTCTAATCTCTCTATTAGATCCACATTTAATACCTACTTCTCCAGTTCCAGCTCTATTGTGGAAATTCAAAAAACTCTTAATTTCTTTAAATGTTGTTTTTGGGTTACGTTCTACCAAATTCAACATTTTTCTTTCGTCTAAAATCATATTACTTACTATTATACATACACGCGTGTTCAAAAAACACACACTAAAATTGTTAGGGGGTTTGGTACACGGGATGTGTACCAAACTAATATATGGTTTTTATTTTACTCTCTCTATTTGTTTAGGTTGTTCTTATTGGGTAGTCACCCATAATACTACAACGGCTGTGTGATTTGCTCTCTACATATCATATAAAAAACATTTCTTGCCAACGCACCTAAATCATAAAAGTCTGGTTCCATTTCATTAAGTTCCATTATTTCGGGTATTGCAATAAATAAATCCTCTGTAATTAAATTATTTAGGTGGTCGTAAGTAAATACTTTTACTGCGTCTGGGTTCTTAAAGTACTTCTGCTTTAAGTATTTTGTAAAAGCGTCAAGTGGTCGTTTAATATCCAAGTCTATTTTGCTTTCTTGTGCAACTAACCAATATGCCATAGCACCTCTAAAATCAGAAAGCATCAAATGAAATGTTGCCTCACTGTGGTTTTTCGCTATTTCTCTGTTTGTTAAACTAAATGTTTTTTCCATTATTTCTATTTATTTTAAGTTTCATCTTTAGTTTTATCTCTCTATTGGTTTATTGTGTTCAATTAAGGTTTGATGTTACAAAGCCAAGCATCTCCTGTATAGATGTCAAATGTGGTTCCGCAACCGCAATGATGTACTACACCTGTCATGCCATTGTACACACTTCCTTTTTTGTTATGAGTGTAAATGCTGCCCTCTTCAGGCAAAGACTTACGCTTTAGTATTTTATTGATGAACTTCATCTCTCTATTGGTTTAATACTTTTCTTATGCCGTGAATATACTAGAAAGGAATACAAAAGCCAAACACTTGCGTGAATGGCTTTTGAAGGTAAGAGCAGTTAAGTCGGGACGGGGTAAGAATTGGGTGTAGAGTAGATAAGTAGAGTAGTAGAAGAAAGAAAGCCTAAACTCTTACAATCCGTCCTATAATATGGAGATATGCATTAGCTAGCTTCCGTTGAACACTCGCTAAACAACCCCACATCAACGATAAATATAACAAAAAACTAGAAACAAACAAAAGTCTTACGATTATAGTAAGAGGGGGTTAGGTCCTATAAAGGGGATTATCTTACGTGAAGGGTGTGTAGGGGGTGGGTGGGGGTTGCAGGGGTTGCGCAAAATCCGTGAATAAAAAGTGCAAGCTAAAAAAGAATCTAAACCCACCCTACGTAGATCATAATACGAATATGTTAAGATACGACCTTATGGGGGAATCTTTTCTCAAAAACATAAAGTTTTTTCTAAAAGCTTGGGGTATCACGAACCGTTCGTGGGGGAATCGTGGAAAAAATAACAAGGAAAAGACGAAAGCCCACACAAACGTGCAGGCTTTCTCGTATATGATGTAAAAACTACCTAATGGTAGTTAATAAGCCAACAGGCTTATTTTTGAATTTAATTAACTATCCAATTTTTTCATTAAATCCCACAAACCTTGCGATACTTCAATGGAATCGGCGGTTTCAACACCCTCGGTGATATTGCCTTGTTTTGCTTTATCTATGGCTTGCATCAAGTTTGACATAAGGTATGATGATGCCTCACCTCTCATATCTGTGATACGTGATACATCAATACCTTCAGACTTAAGGAATGCTACAATCTCATTTGCTAATACTGTAATACTCATGGCTATAATAATATAATGTTGTTAAATGCTGTATACTACGAACATGTGGGGCTCTTTTTCTTAATCTAATGACGCACCACGTACATCCTTACCCAATTGTGTGAAATTCTCTCCGGCAAACGCAATTCGCATTTCTAAACGTCCGTATGGGTTTATATTTGATACTGGATATTCCTTAATAGTGAATGTAGGATCTCCTTTTGACAATTTTTGTTGTGAGTCGTTTGACATACGATCCGCGAATAGGTCTAATGCGTGTGATACCTTACGAATATCTTGTTGTACAAGTGTGTTTTGATCCTCAATTGAGATATCTTCGGCCGAGTTGCCGTTATTAATGCGGTTTGTCCATACAAACTTGTGATCTGGATAATCTTGTGACAATACCATTAGAATATTGTTGAATGGAACTTGTTTTTCTACAATTCCTGCGGATTTTTCGTATTGTGAGATTTCTTCTTGGATTCGCTTACGGACATACTCACGAACTGCTTGGGTCATTTTTGGTTGGTTTTTTGTGATTGTTTATAAACTTAATTCATTACGTTCATACATACAACCGAATGTAATAAAATATGCGTAGAATCCCAAGGATTTCGCGTTTTACCTGTATACACACACACATTCACACACATTATTATATGTCTGTATGAGGGGTGTGGGAGGCTGGATGTAGTTCTTTTTTGCCCCCTCTCTTTTTTTGATTTTTTGCCCTTTTACCCAAAACCCCCTTTTTGGAAAAACACCCCACTTTTTAGAGCCCTGTAGAGGATACTATAGGACTTTTTTTCTTTAACACACATACACACATATTATACTATTAAATATTCATATATACGCTCGACCCATAGATCTCGTAGTCGATCTTTAAATACACACAATCCGCACATACCGCCCGCGGGCCGTCGATGGCACGATATTGTGGCGCGGGCG
>VMHT01143174.1_pt1 | contig 15759 bp, 14 predicted proteins | sample 4693611 | NCBI WGS metagenome assembly VMHT01 (sample SAMN12280063, study PRJNA550983) | marine metagenome | isolation source: seawater sampled from same location over 5 years 0.02-0.2 micron viral filtrate | place: USA: collected off the coast of southern California halfway between the port... ... | reverse complement strand
TCCAGGTCTTGTATTCATGCCTTACTTAATGGCTGAATCAGTACAAGCTATCGTTGAAGGTACTATGGCTCCAAAAGTAGCTGTAAAATCTAGATACGCATTAGTTGAAGCTGGATTCCACCCAGGTACTCAATACGAGAAATTCTCTATTAAGGCTGACCCAGGTTTAGTACTTTAATCTATAGATTACATAAACTAGTTAAAGGCCCTCTTTTTGAGGGCCTTTTCTTTTATACAGACTTTGCCAGATATATAAACCAAGAATAAAACTAGTTTTAAAACACAAAAAATTGTTATGGCAAAGAGAAAACTAAGAAAACCTCTTTTATTGCAGGAAGAATTTGCTGCAGGTGAGGTTTCTAATCCAAATCAGAACGCTACTCCAGCGGTTCAAACCAATCCACAAACGGTTGGTATCGATAAAATAGAAGGTGTTAAATCAGGCGAAGAAGTAAGAGCAGAAATAGTAAAAGACGTTGATAGCATCTTAACTAATCTAGAAGCACTTTCTAAACAAATTAGCGAAGATTTAGATTTTTTTCTAAATGAGGTTGGCGGACCTCATACCTCATTAAATGAAAGCTTCGAAGAAGTAATCGCTAGTTTCATGTCTAAAGCTTCTGCAGCAAAAGGCATGGGTATGATGAAGAAATACGGAAAACTAAAGTTAGCCGCCAATTCTAACTATCTAGACTTTCAGAAGTTTGAGAAAACTCAGGCAATAGATCAAAAACTTCGTAAACTTAGAGATGTAAAGGACGATATGAAAGCCGGTCCAGCTAAAGAAAAGGCAATTGCAAAAATTCAAAAATTAGTGACCGCTAAATCAGATGCAGATTCTACATTCGATTTAACAAAAGAAAAAGCGAGCAATGCACTAGCAGAAGTAGATGAGAAACTAAAGAAGTTAGAGAATAGCATGAAGGGCAAAGAGAAGGAGATTTATGACACTAAGAAAAGAGAAGTAAATGCTAATGTATCTGAAACAGGTTTAGAATTGAAAGCTAAAAGATTAAAAGCTCAAGGTAAAGAAGATGCTGCAAAAGAAGCCGCTGCTGACTTAGGTAAAATGAAGTCTACGAATGCAGAAATGAGAGCCACTATTAAGAAATTAGAAAAAGAGGCTAAGGATATGTCAGATTTAGACGGTCAAATTGAAAGAACCGAAGCAGATTTAAAGTTGGCTAAACAAGAAATGGATGATGATAGAGCTAAAGCAAAAGATGCTGGTGAGGAATTTGATGAAGCACCATATAGAAAAGCTACAAAAGACATAACTAACTATCTTATTACACTAAAAGACCAGAAAGCTAAAAGGGATAAAAACAAAAAGAATGAATCAGAGGAAGTAGAAGAAGGTAACGCTTTCGGTGCTGCAAGAGCAGAAGCAATTGCAAAGGGTGAAGATACATTCAAAGTCGGTGACGAAGAATATCCAGTAGAAGATGTAGGTGCAGACGATAAAGAGAATGCAGAAGAATATGCTGAAGAAGAAGGTATTAAAACTGAAGAATCTTCACATCCTGTAATACCACATTATCTTTCTGTATCAGAAAAAATGAAAATAATTTTAAAGAGATAAATTCGATTTAGAATTCTTTTTTGCAAGTTTAAGAAACTCCTCTCGTTGCTCGAGCAGGAGTTTTTTACATTTTTTACGAAAATCAATTGAAGATTTTAAGATACGACTATCTACCATAGGAGCTTTTAAAACATCTCTATATTCTGGATGTACAAAGTTCTCTAAATCAAAATTCATAAACTTAGCTTTAATAGGTTTTAATGAGATAGCACAATACCAATCAATAGTATTATATGACCTCTCTAATCCTTTTTCGTCTAGAGCTCTATCATTAACCATATCCCAATAAATTTTGGTGGAAGTTGTAGATTTTGGCCTCTGTATTTTTAAGACACATTCCATGAATTGATCGTCGTCAGACCATTTAGCAAGATTTCTGTGATTGATTAGAAACTTTCTCAAAAACCTTGGTAAATGCTTTAGAACAATACCATATCTGTTTGCCGGCCAAGGCCCACCAGTCTTTCTGATAATTATCGCCATATACTATATTTATCTATGAAACATTTCGGCAATATGGTACTATAATAACTAAACAAAGTTGTATGCAATCAATAAACCAACTCTTTACCGAAAAGTATCGGCCTAAAAATTTAGAAGACTTAATCTTACCAGATAGAGTAATGTCTAAATTTAAAGATGGACTTGTCCAGAATATGCTATTTGCAGGCTCTCCTGGAACAGGTAAGACATCTTGTGCTAAAGCTATTGTAAATCAATTTAATTTACCATACCTTTACATTAACGCGTCTACAGACACATCTGTAGATGTTATTAGAACTAGAATTATAGATTTCTGTTCTACAGTATCAATTATGGATGCTCCCGGCTCGTTTAAAGTAGTAATACTCGATGAGGTCGATGGTGTATCTGACCAATTCTTTAAAGCACTTCGTGCTACAATGGAGCAATTCGCTAGTAATTCTAGATTTATTGCTACTTGTAATTATATCAACAAACTGCCAGATCCTATTTTATCTAGGTTTGAAGTTATTAACTTTGACTTTGATAAAGAAGAAGAATCTGAGTTGACAAAGAAGTATATTAGAAGGGTTTATGATATTTGTAAACAAGAGGAAATGACTATCGATAAAGAAGCTCTAGTTGAGTTTGTTAGACGTAATTTTCCGGATCTAAGAAGTACTCTAAATAAGTTACAAGGCTATAAGACACAAGGTACTAATAACATCACGGTAGAAGATGTTAAGAAGTTTAATTCTGTATACAAAGATGTTTTTGACTTGGTATTCAATGAGTCAGATCCAGCTAAGAACTATCAGCTTCTAGTTAGTAATTATTCTAACAGAGTTGATGATGTTTTACAATCGTTAGGTGAAGAATTTGTTGAATATATACAACAAGAACGACTGCAAAGTGTAAAGCATATCCCGCAAGTAATTATTTCGGTTGCTAAACATCAAGCTCAGAGAGTTCATGTTATAGACCCCGTAATCACAATGTTAAGTTGCGTTTACGATATTCAAGGAATTGTAAAAGAATAAACAAAATAATTGCCAAATAATTTTTCTATGTCAGATATTTTTCGTATATTAGTACTGGAAAGCATAAAACATAAAATATGAAAGTGGGAAAACACACACTATTAATCGACGGTAACTACTTCGTATTCAGTAGGTTATTCGTCCTACCTAAGCCTAAAGGCGATACGCTTTTACTAGGTGATGATAAACAGAAGTCTCAGTTTATGAGAAAGCTAGCAATTGACTTTGCATCTGAAATGCGAAAGCTTAAGATGTTTGTCGATGACGTAGTTCTAACAGTAGACTCTAAATCATGGAGAAAAGACTTATATCCAGATGCACAATATAAGGGTACAAGAAAACAAAATAAAACAGTAGATTGGACAGCGGTATATGAAGTATATGAAGCATTCCAGGGAATTGTAGCTAAGAAGGGTGTAACTGTACATCAAATTCAAGGCGCAGAAGCAGATGATGTTATCTTTGGTTGGTCAACAATGTTAAACGCTAGAGGCAAATCATGTATCGTATGGACAGGTGACAGAGACCTTATTCAATTAGTCAACTATTCTACTACAAATGACGCGCATACGGTATGGTATTACAACACCAAGAAATCTCTTTATGGATATAAAGGCTTTGAACAAGACATGGCAGAGTCGGCCTCTAAAAGCATGACAGAGGATGATATGTTATTCAATATGGGTGGACAACACATGATGCGAGATGCATATCAAAAAGATATTATGTCTTGGGTAAGAGCTAACAAGATTGGTATCACAGAAATCGACTGCGATGAGTTTATCTTCAAGAAAATTCTTGTAGGTGATAAATCAGATAATATTCCATCAGTAATCACATGGCAGAAAGAAATGAAGTCAGGTAAACTTAGAAACTATTCTATTACAGATAAAACTGCAGAGTCTATCTACAATCAATTCATTAAAGAATATAAAGACTTTAAAATTGATTACCTATTCTCATCAGAAGCTAAAGATAAACTATCAGATATTATTTACAGGGTTGTAGGCCATAGTTCTATAACTCTAATTAAAGCAAATCTTACAAAGAACATTGGTTTAATGTTGTTGCACAATAAGACTATTCCAGACCCAATTCAAAAAGCTATCTATGATGCTATTGAAAAAGACTGGGAAGGTGCATTAGATAATAAAGATGGTCTATTCGAAATGGATAAAATTCTAAAAGACACTGAGTGGTTAGAGGGTGCTAAGAAAAACAATTTTGCTCCAGACCCATTCATTGGCATGGATATTCCAGAAGAGAAAGAACCTCCTATGAAGCTTGTAGGTAAAAAGACAAAAAAGTCTACAAGTAAGAAAGACCCAACTAAAAAATTGTTCTAATGACATTAACCGAGCATATATTAATCGAAGAGATTTTAGCAGAAGCTAATGCACATGGTTTAAAAGAAGAAGTACAAAGATGGGCATATAAATTCTTGGATGAAGGCTATGATATTGAAACAGCATATCAAATGGCTTTTCAAGAATGGTGTAAGTAAACTTTCCCATTTATTAACATATAATCAATATGCTAGACGAAACTAAGTTATTTGACTTTGTGAAAATTATGTTCACAAAGCCATCACTCTACAAGAAAATAAAGCAACATAATAAGAAGCGACATCACTTCATGATTAATAGGTTTATGTCTATTAAATATCCATCTAATGCTCAGATGTTTAACATCAATGGTATTAATGGTGGTAATGTCGTAGATAGTTGGTCTATGGTCGCATCAAGATTCAAGTCTGTTCCTAGATGGTTTTATACTAAAACCAAAAAAGCTAAGAAAAATATAACAGATAAATATAATCCAAGTGATAGGGCTATAGAGCTTTACATGAGTAAAAATGAAATAGGTAAACGTGAATTTGATGAACTAAAACTATTTGTTAAAGAACAACTATTTACAGACCTTAAAAAAATAGAAGAGCAAATTGATGTCTACAGCAAATGATTATTTTACAGAAATAGTAGATGTTACTTTATATAAGTACAATTCTATTGACCTGAAACTTTGGGGTATTATTCTTAGAGGGTATGTTTCTAAAAACCACGGACCAGATGCTAGTAGAGTAGTTTCTGTCACAACGATGAGAGATTATCTTACTAAATATTTTAAGAGAGATATTAATAGATTCCATGCTGTAAGTGATACAACTATTCATAAGGAGGCTACTTCAGTCTATTTTATTTGGCAGATATTTGAGACAATGCCAAATCTAAAGTATATTAGAGTCAACTTAAATACAAATTCTTCCTACAATAGAGTTATTAAAGTAGACCAGGCAAAAACTATCAAATATGATGTAAAAATTCTAAGAGGTTTTATTAGAATTTTTGATATGTTTCATCCACATGAAGTACATTTAGTTAACAGAGTTTTATGGAAAGCTGGATTATTAAATAAAAATCAACATTTTAAACTAATTAAAGTTAAAGACTTCTTGAGTCAATTAGATTTATACCTATCAGAAAACAACAATGCTGAAGTTTTCGGTGTTACAAACGCATTTATCTCTAAATTAGAGGGCTATGAAGCTGATAATCCTGAAATGCTCTTAATCACTGATAAAGATTCAGATATATAATAAAAAATAGACTAAAACAGTCTTTACATTAAATGGTAACTAATTTTACTGCAAATCAAATAGGCGATCAAATTTTCGCTAGACTCCAAGAACCATATTTAGATACGGTAAGGGTTTTATCTTGGAGCATTCTAGCAGGTGTTAGCTCGCCGAATACTGTTGGTACTTTACAGATAACACAAGGAAACTCTGATGTTGTAGGCACAAACGTAAACCTAGATTTACAAACAGGAGATAGAATTCTAGTAGGTTCTAACGTTCTAGAAGTAGACCAAGTATCAGGTACTAATTTCTCAATTACACAACCAGCTACTTTCTCTGCATCTGCAGCTCAATTCTACAAAGTACCAGATGCTAACAATAGATTTTCATACGAATATAGATTTTCACAAGAAGGTACTGCTTCCGATGGTGGTCAAATGTCAGAATTTAGACCCCTGAATATCAATACAACTCCAGATGATTTATTAGGTCAAACTTTCGATCCTGCTAAACCACTTTGGATAGATGTAAGAGCAGAAGTTGCAGCATTATCGGATTTACATACAATTAGTTTATTTAGTGTAACTTTTGAACTTGAAACTCAAGCAGGAACTATTGAATCCTGTCCACAAATTTGTAACGATTGTACAGACCCATATTTAGATGGATGTACCAATGTTGTAGTAGATTGTTCAGATCCTATTTACAATCCATATAATTTAAGTAAACCAACAGCAATATACACTGAACTATCAAATCTTGCTGCAAGTATGTGGGGACATGAAGTAAAATACTTCAGAGTAGAACCAGATCAAAGATCAAGAGATGTTGTTCTTATGGAATACTCACTATATAATGTGAAGCAACAAGGTTCACTTAAAATTATGGTTCCAGATAATGCAATGCCAGAACAAACATTTAACTTCGATATATTCGGCATGGGTTGGGAAGACTTTGAAGTTCATATTACAAAAGGTCAAATGGAAGCTGCTTTTGGAACGGGTAAACCACCAAGAGCTAGAGATTACTTATATTTCCCTCTAATGAATAGAATGTACGAAGTTGCTTCTGTTGCATTCGCAGATGAATTCAACATGGAGATGACTTATTGGAGAGTAATGTTAAGAAAGTACGAAGAGAGAACTTCTACGATTGTTGGAGACGATGCAACTGGCCAGGCAATCCAAACAGAGATGGACGACTTAACGGTAGGAATAGAAGAAGTATTCGGAGAAGAGATACAGGCAGAATATGCGCAAACTAGCAAACCGGAACAATATCAAACTGTATTTAGTCCAGTAGGAGATGGAATTAGAGATAGAATTCATAATAACCTAACTATCTCAGATATGGAAATCAGAAATAAGTGGACTATAGTTTCTAAAAATCATTACGACCTTTCATCAATTAAAGATAAAGGTATTGAAGCTCTAGTATACAAGAAAACTTCTACTTTAAGTACAGATGGAAACCTAGCATTTACGACTTGGTTCCAACCTAATATCACTGGAAATTCAGGTCAAGTAACTTTATTTGATGGTAGATTAGGTAGCAAGGGTCTTAAATTAAGTTTTAGTAAACTAGCAGCCTCTAGTGATAATATTACGGCAATGGTAAACGGTGAAACATTTACATTTGACTTTGGAGTTACTCCTATGATGGGAGAGTGGTATGGATTAGTATTTAATTTGAATAATTCTTACAAACAAATTGCGAGTTATGTTTACAAATTAAATCCAGCTAGTAACAGAAATCCTAATATGCCAATCGAGCAGACTTTAATTGAAGTTCTGAATGTTAAGCATAACATGAGTACTACACAAGGATGGGTTACTGATAAACAATACGCTCTAATGCCGGGCGCAGTAAAACAAACTAATGTTAGATTATTTAAGAAAACTATTGGCCAAGGTCAACATAGGAATATATTACAACAATATATCGTTAGAGATAATCAATTAGCAGACATTATTGATAACGCAATTCCATCTATTCAATTAAGAAGGTATAATCAATCTAGGTAAAGTTAGCATTTAATTCTAGATATTTTCTTAGATATATAGAATATAATATCATATTATGAGTGAAAAGAAAAAGACTATATCCGAACAAGCAGATCAAATACGACAAGAGTTAGATGATCTGATTGGAGATGGAGTAATGGATGTGGAAAGCGATCCTCAGGATTTACCTATTCAAGCTAAACCAACAACTTTAGCACCGATAGTAAATTATACGGAGCTAAAAGCGGGTGCAACTAAAAAAGCACAAAAGACTATAACTTCTTTAATGAAATTTTATCTAGATGCAGATATTATTGAGAAGGATGAATATATTCAAGCTAAAAAGAAAATGGATGAGATGACAATGTCTTCTCTCATTTATCAATTACAAGCTGGTGAAAAAGCGCTTACCACTCTACTAGAAACTATTGACTCTGGTGAATTAGCACCAAGGATGTTTGAAGTGTTAGCAACTTTACAGAAGTCAATGTTAGATATTATTAAATCCCAGACCATGTATTTAATGGCTGCAGAAGAAGGAACAAAAAGAATTGCTAGAGATATAGAAATCTATCAACAGAGACAGAATCAATCTGAGATTGAAGGAGCAGGTGGAGATTCCGGTAATAAAAATATCCAAAGAGGTACAAAAGACTTAATGGCTGCAATTAGAGCTGGAATTGATGGAGCCGGCACTGAAGAGGATATTGAGGATGTTGAGCCAACAGAAGAATAATGTCAGACTACGTAGGAGATAATAAATGGATTCCAAAAGAGGATGGGCCACAGGCAGCCTCAGAGAGAATTGTTTGGTCAACCAAGCAAATCAATGATTTATTGGTTGCTATGGACCAAGGTTATCGTCCTAAGATCAAGTTGCCATTCTACGAGGGTAGACAATTTCTAAAGAAAGGTAATATAGTATTTGAATATACTGATGAGGAAATAGCTGAGTTAGCTAGATGTGCGGCAGATATTGTTTATTTTGCAGAGAAGTATGCAGTTGTAATGACAGATAATGGTATTCAACAAGTAAAACTTAGAGATTATCAGATTGATATGCTACAGAATCTACAGAATGAAAGATTCAATATTGTATTAGCATCTCGTCAGATGGGTAAGACTGTGACAGCATCCATATTTAATGCTTGGTATTTAACATTCAATATGGACAAGAATACTCTATTACTTGCTAACAAATCTGACTCAACAAAAGAAATTATTGATAAAGCTAAAACAGTTATTGAAAATCTTCCATTCTTCATGAAGCCTGGTATTATTAAATACGACGTTATGAATGTAAGATGTGACAATGGTTGTCGTTTAATAGGACAATCAACCACAGCAAAATCCGGTATTGGTTTTACAATTCATAATCTATATCTAGATGAGTTTGCTCACGTTCATCCTTCGATTGCAGACTCTTTTTATGAAAATGTATATCCTACATTATCTTCATCTAAAGTGTCTAGAATTACAATTACATCAACACCAAATGGATTCAATAAATTTTACCAAATATACGCCGCAGCAGATCGTAAAGATAATGAATATCATCCTATGCGTATCGACTGGTGGCAACATCCTGACAGAGACGAAGAATGGTACGAAAGAGAACTTAAAAACTTAGGTTCTATTGAAGCATTCAATAAACAATATGGAAATGAGTTTGTTTCCAGTTCTAATTTACTCTTAGACCCAGTAGATATGAAAAAGATGAGAAAAAGAATGAAGCCTTATGTTTATCATGACTTCGATGAATTTGATTATATTTCTATTGACACTAAAGGTTTCTTAGAGTGGGATCCAGATTTTGACATTGATTCATGTAAAGCTTCAGAGAATTTTTGGTTATTTTCAGTAGATATTGCAGAGGGTAATGGTGGTGATGCATCAGTTATTAATGTCTTTCAAGTTAGTCCGATGAATAGTGAAGAGATTAAAAATGTAGTTAATCCCGGTGCAATGTATGATTTCTTTAAATTTAAACAAGTTTGTAGATTTAGATCTAATGAACATGTAATTGAAGATTTTGCAAAAGTACTATACACATTATCAGTCGACATATTTTATTCAGAGAACGTGAAAATGATTGTTGAATATAATACTTATGGTACTGTGTTATTTAATTACCTAAGACAGATCTTTCCACAAAGAAATGATTTCGATGATGAAATGGTAGTAAAATTTAAACACAGACATGATGGTAGAGCTCTAAAACCAGGAATTAAACTAAAATCTGACAATAAAGCTATCTTTTGCCAGAATTTTGCTAAGCTTTACAAGATAAATAGATTAGAATTAACAGACGAAGTAACAGTGACGGAGGCATCATTATTTGGAACACTTCCAAACGGTAGTTATGGGGCTCAAATGGGCAACGACGATGTAATTATGACCTGTATTACTGCTACTGAATTTTTTAACACAACAGACTATGCAGATTTTATAGAAGAGCTTCTGGATTTCATAGATCCAGACCTTCACGATGAGATGGAAAAGATACTATTTAAAGATAATGACCAGGCTGGAGATTTACAATATGATATTTATGACCTATTGAAATAAATTTACAAAAGCATAGGGATATATAATAAAAGAATTAAAAAATAAAAACGAACAACTATGGCATTAAGTCCTCAATTATTACAGTTCAAAAGCTCAGGCGTATATCGTCTGGAGTTTGACAAGTCACAAACCGTAAACATCCCTGCGGAGACTATTAGACTAGTAGTAGGTAGATCTAAAAAAGGTCCTTACAATACTCCAGTCTTAATAGAAGATACAGAGCAATTTGTACAAGTTTTCGGCGGAATAGACAAGTCCTTAGAAAAGAAAAATATGTTTTTCCACAGATCAGCATTAGAATGTTTATCTAGAGGTCCAATTTTGGCTCTTAACATGACAACTGCAGATGCGAATGACAAAGTAGCTATTTTCTCTCCAGCTACTAACTCATCACAAGAAGGTTTAACTTCTGTACCAGCAAATGGAGCATCTCAGTTATTAAAAGAATACAGTGATGTATTTGATACAGACAAATTTTGGAATCCTTCAGATGAGAAATTACTAGCTGCTGCGGCACAAGACACAAACCACGCTATTTCATTTGTAAATATCAAGCAAGATCCTATCTCAGTTATCGTAAGACAAGCTGGAGATGTAAGAGGTTTTGAAGTTACTGCAAGAGAATGGTATGGTGAAGCAAATATTCCAGAAGGAATCGAAGCTGATGAGTACGTATCAGACTACATGGTAGATGTATTTGTATTCAAAGGTAAATTTGATTCTCAAGCTTTAAATAACGATCCAACTTACGGAGAGTTCTTTACTGCTAAAGGTTTAGAAAAAGATCAATTAGCTAAATTCGTTGGACTAAGAGAAGTTACATTATTAGCTCAATACTCTGGTTCTTTAATTCCAGAATTTATGGATAACGAAGGAAGACTATTATACATTGAAACTTTAATCAACCTAGAAGCAAGAAGAACAGGTTTATTCTGTGCTATCCAAGAAGATGCACTTCCACAAATCGACTTAGTAGGTAATGGATTCAATGTTTACCAAGATTACGAAGTACTTTCACACAGAGTAGAACAAGTTGTAACTCCATTAACTGCAGACTTTACTGCATTCAATGGTAAAACACAAGTTGACGGAAGCTCAATGGTTATCTCTGGTGACGCTGGATTTACAGATGCTACTCTAGCAGGTTTACCAAACCCAATCGTTGTAGGTAAATTCTTACAAGCAGCACAAACTGATGAGTATGTAAGAATTACAGCTATTAACAACCAAGCTGGTGATAAAGTAGAAATCGTAGCAGACGGAGCAATCAGTCAGCAAATCGGAGTTTATGAAGAATATACAGATTCTACTGCAGGTGCTACTTGGAATGCAGATGTACAAGCAAGAATCGATGATAACGGAAACTTAGTTTTCTCTGCAACTCCTGATTCAGTTGGTGACACATTATTAGCTGCAGGTGTTAACGGACCAGAAACTTACTTACTATCAGAAAACTCTGGTGAGTACATTGGAATTGGTGGGATTAATGATAATCATTTCGACTCTATCTTTGGTGGTGGTTCTTACTTAGTATCAACTGCAGGCGGTGGTGTTGGTTTCTCATCTACATTAGTAGGAAACGGAACGATTTTAGCAAACACACCATTTGGTGGTAAGAAATCAGCAGTAAATGACAACTTCTCTATTAACAATATAGAGTTAAACGCGAGAGCAGTTGCATTTGAATCTGGTTGGTCATTCTTAGACATGGGTGCTGGTGTATTCAAATTCTACAAAGATAACGTAGTTAACGATACATTTACAGACAACATTAAAGTAGGAATGTACGTACCAGGTGATGGTGGTAAACTATCAAGAATTAAAAAGATTGTAAAATCAGTATCTGGTGTTACATGTAATTATACTTTCACAACCCACAGACCAGTATCTTCTCAACCAGCTTTCGCTCTTAAGAGATACGAAGACGCTGCAGGTGTTTACAAAGTATTCCCATTAGATGGAGCATCTCAATCTGAAAAAACAATCGCATCTCTACTAGGAGCTATCAAGCCAGGTACTGGTTTAGGTAACGCATTAGTAGATAAAGATAACATTACGTTCAGATATGTTATTGATACATTCGGTTCTTTAGAGGCTGGCGGTATTTTGAATAAAGAAGAATTAACTTTCTTATGTAAAGAAAGACAAAATGCTTCTGCAATTCTTAACGCTCCAATGATTAAAGAATTAAAAGCTTCAACTAACCCTTCATTCTTAAATGAATTAACAGGAGCTTTAGATATTAATAACGTAGCAACAGGTGGTAACTTAAACTTAAACCCAAGTGCATTGTATACTTTACCTTCAATTAACGAGGGTGCAACTTACGGATTCTACTACGGTCCAGGTTTAAATGTTATTGAAAACGGCAGAACTAAGGTGATTCCACCAGCTGCTTATATTTCTAATAACTACATCGACAAATTCTCTGACGCTCTGCCATGGTCAATCATTGCAGGTCCAAGAAGAGGTGTTGTAGGTGGAACTGGAGTACAGTCACTAGAATTTGCGTTCGACAAGAATGACAGAGATGTACTTGAGCCATTTGGATATAACCCGATTGTATTCGAAAGAGGCGTAGGTTTAACAATTAAAGGTAACAAGACTGCACAGCAAGGAATTCAGTCAGCTCTTTCTTCAGCTCACGTGAGAGAAGTATTAATCTTCATCGAAGACGGACTAGCAGAAATCCTTAAGAACTACCTATTTGAGTTCAATACTGCTCAGACTAGATTAGAAATTAAAACTTTAGCAGACAACTTCATGGAGTCAGTTAAGAAAGATGGTGGTGTATACGATTACAGAAACATCATGGACACAACTAACAACACGACTGAAGTTATCGACAACAACATGGGTATTTTAGATACATTTGTTGAACCAGTTAAAGGCTTAGAGATTCTAGTATCGAGAGTAACTGTACTTAACACAGGTGAAATTGCATCAGGAAACTTTGCGTAAAAACGAGAATATATAAACTAAATAAAGAAAATAAACGATATGGCTTTACCACATTATTCAGAAGACCAAACTAGTAGAAAAGGTAAGAACTTTGAGCCAGTACAGGCTAACCTGTTTGAGGTAACTATTTTACCTCCAGCCGGCGTATCTGGACAGGAACTATTCTTACAACAAATTAACTCTATTGCAGGTTTGGAATCACTACACAGAGAGGTAGCAGCTATCGAGCAGAAGTATAAGTTCTCAACTAGATCTTACGCTGGAATGCCTGATGGAACTGCAATCGATGTAACAGTTAACTTCTCATTAAACTTAAATGACTCAAACGAGGCTTACATTTACAAGTCTTTCAGAGAATGGTACAGAAAACAATACAACCCTGAAACCGGTGAAATGGGTGTCAAGAAGGATTATGTTGGTACAATTGTTATCGTACAGTTTAATAGAGCAGGAGATATTTACAGAAAAGTAACTCTTGATGATTGTTTCATAACATCTGGATTAGGTTTCACTGGTGAATTAAACTATGAGACTGCAGATGCTGCAACATTAGAAGTAACTTGGAGATGTGATGTCTTCAATGAAGAACTAAATTAAGAAATTTAATTTAATTAAATAAGAAAGAAGGTGATTATTCGCCTTCTTTTTTTAACCAAAGAAAATATAATATATTATTCTAATAATAACAGATTATGAGTGACAAACTAACAAAAAAACTTCAGGTACTTTTAACTGAAGGTGAGGTTCGCGAAGTCAACCGAGTCATTTTAAATGACGCGCTTGAGCAAGAGCAACGCCCCATATCTGTTAGCGCATTTATTAGAAATTTGATACAAGATGAATTATCTAAGAGAAGCGTTGAACAGAAATCAATAATTAAACAAACACTTAAAAACCTAAAAGACAAATAATATGAGTGACGAATTAAACAAAATGGACCAAGAGCGAGAAGCTGCGGCTGCAAAAGCTCTTGATGCAAAAGACAAAGCTAAAGATGTTAATACAGATACATCTGAAAAAGCTGGTGCTATGGCAGCCGCTGTAGATAAATCAGGTTTGGGTAGAGTTAATATGGACAGTTTTGGTCCAGAAATAGCTAGACCTTCAGATGAAGTATTAGGATGGCACGTTTTGGATTTAGAAGATTTACCATCTAAAGGTAAATTTTACCCAGCAGATACAGTTATTAAAATTAGATCTGCAAAAGCTGCTGAGATTAGACACTTCTCTACTATGGATGAAAACAATTACATCGATATGGAAGATAAACTAAACTCTATCGTAGAATCTTGTGCTCAATTTAACGGAGCTGGTAAGAGAATGTCTTACAAAGATATTTTAGAAGAGGACAGAATTATTCTATTACTCTCTATCAGAGATCTTTCATTCCCAGAACCAGAGAATAAGTTAATGCTTAAAGGTAGAACTGAGAAGACTAAGAAAACTGTAGACATAGAATTGTCTGTTAAGAATCTAGTACCAACCGTTATTGATGAAGAGATTGAAAAGTATTACAATGTAAAAGAAAGAACTTATGTAATTAAAACCAGATCAGCTGGTACTGTCAGAATGAAACCACCAACAATTGGTATCATGCAAGAGATTACACAATATCTAAAAGACAGACAAGAAAAAGATCAGGATTTTGATAAAGCATTTATTCAAGTACTACCTTATATGCAAGCCGATTGGAGAACTTTAAATCTTAATAAGATTTTCCAAATGGAAATGGAATATAAAGGCTGGGACGAGAAAAAGTTTATGGTAGTCTACAGACTAGCTGAAAGAATGAAAATCGGTGTACAAACCGAATTAGAAACTACCTTCGATGGAGAGTCGGCGAAAGCCCCTCTTGACTTCCCAGGTGGCATCAAAAGTCTTTTCATTATTTCAGATCTCGCTGGAGAATTACTTTAAGACTAAGTTCTATCTGGGTATTCATCTCCGAATGCAACCCTCTGAGATTGAGAACATGTATTACTACGAGTATTGGTATTACGTGAAGAACCTCTCAGAGTACATTAAGGAGAAAAACAAAAAACAAGGGGAATCTCAAGAACAACAGAGTAAGCAGATGTCATCAATGAGATCTCAATATACTCCTAAGATGCCTAAAACCCCAAAGATCTCTACGCCATCGCTAAGAATGCCGAAGATGTAAGAGATATATAATATAGTAATAAGGAGCACCACTTTTACAGTGGTGTTCCTATGTACTAAAAAAAAATCTACAAGTCCTAAGTGAATTTAAAATTTATGCAAAATGCCTTTGACCGTTTAGGTAACCAAGGCGACGTTTTAGGCAACATTGAAGCGAACACTAAAGCCAGTTCAGAATCTGTAGCAATTGGTGGTGACTTGTATAAAAAAGTCAATGAGCTAACAGAAGCTATTACTAAGATTCAAGAAGGTGACGGTGGTGCCGGTGCTGGTGGCCTTAAAAATGCAATGGCAATTGCATTAGTATCTCCTTCTATGGAGCCTCTTGGTAAAGGTTTACAATTTGTAGTAGATGCTGTTAATGCATTAGAAGGTACTGGCGATGAAATAAAAGCTAAGACAGAT
>VMHT01038002.1_pt1 | contig 15759 bp, 17 predicted proteins | sample 4693611 | NCBI WGS metagenome assembly VMHT01 (sample SAMN12280063, study PRJNA550983) | marine metagenome | isolation source: seawater sampled from same location over 5 years 0.02-0.2 micron viral filtrate | place: USA: collected off the coast of southern California halfway between the port... ... | reverse complement strand
ATGCCGGGTACATAACCGTGAGCCCAGCTTTTCAGACATGCAACAGTTTGTCTTTGAAGCCTTGGGCAACGGTCACTCAGATGGTATACCTACATCAAAGCTAAATGAGGTGTTTAAAAATGCTAGGAAAAATCAACATTCTCGTACACGGTAGTATCGAAGAAGATGCTGACGATTACATGGGAGCTGAGATCGAGGACTATGATTCAGAAAAAGGTGTTCTTCACTTGTTTGTAAATATGGATGAAGTTGAGGCTAACTTTATTGCTGAGTCAGAGATCGAGTACAGCGAAGCATGGGGTCAATTAGCATCTCGAGAAATAGTTGATCTCCATATCTTTATGTGTGATTGGAATGGTCACAAGATTATTAACGATGAAGATGTCGTCTGGGAGATTATAAAAACGGATGGAGGCGAAAGGACATGGCACTAGATCCTTTAAAAGCCGTACCTATGATCGACACCGATACCTGCGGATGGCACATGCAAGATTACATCAGTCTTATTAAATCTGATTATCGGGCCGGCTGGAACGATGCCATTGAGGGCAGGTCTAACATTGGCTCAAGCATCCATTACACCTATGGGTTCGATGATGCTACCGAATGGCAATACAGTTTCAGAGATGAGTGATACACTGCTCTAGTCCAGGGCAAGTTCTCTTCCCCGGTAGTTGGTTGGCGGCGTACCAATGGACAAAAACGCCGCACCTTCTCTCCGGTGGCACAATCTAAAAGCCTGCGGTGGCACAGGTCTTGCAGGATGCTGGCACTTGACATGCTCGCGCACTATGCCACCCTGTCTAACCAAATGCCACCGAACTATCAGCAAAAGAAAGCTCTCTAAGAGATCAAATCCTGCGGTGGCACATGCCGGGGGAAGGCAATGTCATTACTTAAATACTGTAACACCGACCGACAACGACAGATTGTAGAGCTTCACGAACAGGGCTTGGGCTACACCAAGATTAGCCAGCAGGTAGGCATTACCCGGTTTTCTGTCAGAGACTCTCTTCAAGCCATAAAATCTAGGGCCGCCGCTCAAGGCTGGTCGCCACAGCATGACATGACTCGCACTGTACCTGATGCATTTACAGTCAAGGGAGTGTCTACCTACTACAACGATGAAGGCAAGCCGGTTGGTCAATGGGTCAAATCTGTTGCCGACAAAGAGGCTCAGTTCCGTACGATGATCGAACGGATTGAGTTGGCGTGCGAAGGGATAAAGCCTTGGAAGCCAATCAAAAAACCAAAGGTCACGCAAGACGATGCGCTTTCCTTGCTCGTCGTCACGGATTTTCATCTGGGTTCCTATTGTTGGGGTCAGGAGACTAGCGAGGACTATGACACTAACATGGCTCGTGATCTGTTCCTTTCAAGCATTAAAGAGATGATCGACAGCACACCCAACAGCAAGGTCGGATTGCTTTGCAATCTCGGTGACTTTTTGCACTGGGACGGATTGGAGCAATTGACTCCGTCAGGCAAAAATCTTTTAGAAGGTGATTCAAGATACTCGCGCATCGTAGATATAGCCATGACGGTTATGAACGAAGCAGTGAAGATGATGCTGGAAAAGTACGAGAAAGTCGTCTTCGTTTGTGCCGAGGGTAACCACGATATTGCTGGCTCTATTTGGTTACGCAAGTTTATCAGGAAGCTGTACGCAAACGAGCCAAGGCTTGAGGTCATTGATAACGACTTCCCATACTACGCGTATCGGCACGGCGAAGTCATGCTGTGTTTCCACCACGGGCACAAAGCTAAGATGGGTAGCTTGCCAAAAGTATTTTCAAGCGATCCTAGATTTAGAAAAGACTGGGGCAAATCGAAGATAGCCTATATACACAGCGGCCATTATCACAGCGAGCGAGTATTAGAAGATGCGGGGGCCATTACAGAACAGCACCCCACATTAGCATCGAGAGATTCTTACGCAACAAGACTTGGCCTTATGTCCCAGAGGGGCGCAAAGGTTATTACCTATGACAAGACGGAAGGCGAAGTTAGTCGGATCACTATTCGCCCCGGCAGTTAAGTCTCAGTATTTTCTCCTAAGACATCTTCAATGGTGGCCCTTGTAGTAAAGGGCTTACCTTTTGCGTCAATTAGATACTTGATATTTTGAGACTCTAGCACCTTGATTAACTTCGGCGTTGTATAAGCCTTGAAGATTTCAAATAGCTCTCGATAGTAAACATATTCAGTCATCAAACTCTCCTATAAAAAAGCCCCGAAGTACGGGGCAAGGGTGCGGGGAAAGGAACTAAAACCCCACACTGGAAGTTACCAAGGGATGTCATCGTTTGGCACTGACTTTGGTGGGCCACTGCGAGCAGGTTGACGAGCTGGCTCTTGCGGTGTTGGCTTAAACGTATCACGCTCAGCATACCACTTGCCAGATCGGCCTTCTTTAATCTCGACATTGATCCACTCAAGCGATGGATCGCCAGCTTTTTGTGCTCCTATCCACGAGCCAAACTCATCAAGCTTGAACGACAGCTTTAGCTTTACAAAGTCCGGCGCTGTATCTGGTGGTAGCTTAACGATCATGCCGTCTACAAATTTCTTTTCTTCACTCATAGTGTTCTCCTTAATGGATTGATTTTCATTGCTTGGTTTTCAAGGGTAGTAAACACACCACCCTTTGATTGCGCCAGATTCAAAGCCTCCTTTACCTCATTCGGCGTCTCTTCTACGATATAACGCAGTGTTTCCCACTCTTCATTAGCTACTGCGCTTTTAACTTGCTGGATAAAATCGAACTCCTCGCGTATCACTTTCATGTACGCAAGGAACTCTTCTTCGTTGGTTACCATCCTCGTTTTGCACCGGTTGTTGCATTGTTGGCGTCGTCGTCTTTATCAGCTCCAATGCCTAGCGCCATTGATAGGCTGTACCTTTTTGCATAAGTAACTGCACTGCCGAACGCTTGAGCTGTTGGCTTATCTGCTCGGACAATCATCTTGCCAGTTGATAGCGAATCACCATGACCGTACAGCACAGTCTCAATGCAAGCCCCTACTTCACACTCATGGCTTAACTGCTGAATTAATATGCCCTTACTATTTAAAGCTTCCTTTGCGTAGTCCCAAAGATCTTCAAACTTAACGTAGTTACTTTTAAAGTGAGGGTTTACTGCATCTGCCTTGGCGTGGTCTAACTTTTTCTGAACTTCTAACAAGGCTTCAATTAGCTTGCTCATATCAGTCTCCTTTTTGGTAGGTCAGGCCATACTATCGAAGTTTAAAAGAGTTGTAAAGAGTTGCAAACCTTTTAAAGGTTGTTGACAAGATTGGCTAGGTCGGTCACAGTTAAAGACTTTTCAGACCAAAACAGAGGAGACAGTAAATGACTGATGAGTGGTCAATATACTGCGATGAGCAGAACCAAATAACAGCACCAACATCAATGTTAAAACCAATAATGGCAGGGCAGAATGGGAGATCCGCCCTAGACCGATTACGCAGTGCGGCACTTAATGACCGCATTGAAGAGCTTGAGAGCCGGCTGGCTAAAGAAAGAGACGTTATCCCCGGCATGATTACCACTGGAACCGTAACGCTCGTGTACGCCCCGTCAGGAGCTGGTAAGACAGTATGGATTCTGGGCAACTTATTCCAATCTATCCGCAACAACCTTATCAAAGGCTCGGATGTTATTTATTTCAATGAAGATGATGGAGCTAGGGGGGCTTTGCAGAAAGCCAAACTTGGCAAGCGCCACGGCATGACAATGGTTACGCTAGCAAATAGTAATGACCCCTCACTTCGAAATACTAACCAAGCACTCGAGCTACTTAACGCTATCCGCGAAGAAGGCGAAGCAGACGGCAAGATTGTTATTTGCGACACCCTCAAGAAGTTTGTAGGCGTAATGAATAAGGGTGAAATGCGTGATGTGCTTCATGTGTTTAGAGAATTTGCGGCGGCAGGAGGCACAGTCGTATTGCTGGGGCATTGCAACAAGCATCGGAGCATGGATGGAAGGCTTATCTTTGAAGGCGTTGGAGACCTCAAGGCTGATGTAGACAATATGTTTGGGCTTGATCCTCTCAACGATAAGTTTTCATTTCACCAAGAGTTGTTAGTAATCAATGAAAAAGATAGAAGCCAGATCAGCTTCGAGGGTGGATTCAAGTACAAGCAAACAAGTGAAACGGTGGGCTACGAAGAATCCGTAGACTCTGTTGAGTTTATGAGCCCCGATGACATTAGTGACATGAAAGTTAAACAGTCTGCGCAGATCAAGATTGGCAAAGCCATTGCTAAATACGAAGACGAGTACATATTTCTTAGCAGTTCAATGAAAGCTCACAAGCTTTACTCACAGGCAGACTTGTTTGACATGCTTAACGACAGCGAAATTAATCCAAACGGTGTGACGAAGAAGATGCTCCGCACTTGTATGGAGTTACTTAAAGGCAACAACCTCAAGCTGGAGCGCAGAGGAGCGCACGGCAAAAAATATTATCGCTGGATACCAATGTAATCAGAATGCCCAGAATGCCTAGAATGCCCAGAATGCCCCAAAACCTCCAGAATGCCCCTAATGCCCACGTTTAGCGTGCCCGTCGCGTCGCATTAAGGGGGCTTACGGCGACAAGTAGGGGGGTAAAACTAGGGCATTAGAGGCCAGCTGGGCAAACTGGGCAAACTGGGCAAACTGAATACCAAAGGAGATTAACATGATAGAACCATCACATCGCTGGCTAGTAGACAGCAAAGACAAAGCAAACTTTTTTATTAACTTCATCCTTGACCAATGGCAGGAAGGCAAGACAATCCTGTACTACATTAAGGACACTACCCGCAGTGACAGGCAAAACAATGCAATGCACTTATGGTTTAGGCAGGTAGCTAGCGAGCTAAATGACGCAGGCCATTACGTGCGACACCCGTTTAGTGATAGCTTTGAGATACCCTTCACTGAGGTGTTAGTTAAAGAGACCCTGTACAAGCCCGTTATAAAGGCCATGCACGGCAAATCGTCAACAGCTAAGCTAACCCCTATCCAACTCTCGGAGGCCGCCGAGGTGCTAATTAGATGGCTCTCAGAGCATAAGCAGGTATATGTACCATTCCCTCAACAACTAAAGGATCAATTGCAATGAAACTAAAAAGAACAGCGGCAGATCACTGGTTTAGTAGATGTGTTCGCATACGCAATGAGTTCAAATGCCAAGGCTGTGGCACGCAATACGAATCAAATAGCACAGGACTGCACTGCTCTCATTACTTTAGCCGCGCTAAGAAGGGCCTACGGTACGACAAGATGAACGCATTTGCTCACTGCTACGGATGCCACCAGCGATTTGGTAGTAGCCCGGACTACTTCGTACGTCATTATATTGACACCTACGGCGAAGGTGCCCTTGAGTTAATTAGAGAAAAAGCAGAAGACATCGACCTAGCTAAGCGTGCGCATAAAGAAGTTAAAGAGATAGCCAAGCATTACAAAGCAGAAGCCGCCCGCATGGAGAATGACAGGGCGGCAGGGGTAAGGGGCTGGTTAGAGTTTGTTAGCTGGGATTAAGGCTCAGGATTTTGTTTCCGCATCGCCTCTTCCAAAAGGCCCTGAGTAGTTGTTGCGCCAACTGCTTCTGCGGCTCGCTCGCCAGCCCGCGCAATGTTAGTGTAAATAGGGAATTCTTGAGCAATAGCTTGGATAGGTCGCTTTTCATCAAGAACGTCAATAACTGTACTGGCAATGCCTCTTGCGCGGCTTGTAAGAACTGGCTCCATACCTAGTGCCATAGTTGGCAATAAGCCTATGTTTTTAATTTGCCCGTATTGGTAATCATTAAGACCCAGCGTATTGGCTGTTAGCAAACTTGCCCAGGCATCGCCGTATCCGCGAGCCAGCCCACCAAACGAAGCCTCTCCGTCACCAAAGATAAACTGCCGGCCTTCATTGATTACCGCATAGCCACCGGCTCCGTATGCCGCATACCGGCCAAGGAACTCTGCCGCCTTCTTTGGTTTACCTGCCTTGATGTTGCCCATAACCTCGCGCAGTGCTAGCGCTTGTTGCTTAACCACAAAGCCACGCAATGCCCACAATGGCCGCAAATTGGGATTCCTTGCCCATGCCGCAGGACGACCAGCCGCACTAATTAACTGTTGTTGACCTAACCCAGCAAACATTAGTTGCTCAACAAGCTCTTTGCCTTTTCCTGTATATTTCTGCCAATCAACACCATGCTGTTTTAGCTGAGACTCTATAAGATCTAGCTCGGCATCATTAAAGTAAAAGCTCCAGTTATCTGCCAGCCTTCCTGCTTGAGCATCATCTGCCGCACTACGGAGTACGCCGCGCATTACACCTTTTTTTCCAACTTGATCCATCGTCGCAAAACCAGATCCTTTCATTAAAAAATCTGTTCCTTTGCGCATAGCGGTGGCTGTATTAGCCATAAATCCGCGACCCTCATTTGCTAGCTCATTTGTTCTATTTACAAATTCACCAAAGTTTTGGTCGTTTAGTCCAAGCTTTTTAAGGTCAGGACTGGGAATCTTTTTAAATGGGTTAAGAACCTGCATTCCCTCAAGCACCGCGCGGCCACCATACTTTGCACCAACAAGCGATATATCAGCGATATTAAGGATTGCAGACATAGGCCCCGCTAGGGTTGTTGCATAAGCGCCAGAGTTTGCGGCTTGAATCAAAGGATGCGGAGCGCTTTGTTGGCCCATGATTGCATCAGTAATCTTTCTCTTTGCGTAGTCAGCTCCGTCAGCAGAAAGCCCTTTAGTAATTAAAGTTTCTTTGAAGGCATCCATAAACCCTTCCGGGCTAAGGATTGGCGTAGGAGCGCCTTTAGGCACAAACGGTATTGGTTGAAGGGCACCCTCAACAATTGGCGCTCTAGGCGGTATAGGTACAGTAATATCTACATCAAACTCTTTTTGAAGTTGAGCAAGACGTTCCATCTTAAATACGCGTTGCATATCAGAGACAATGGGATTGTCATAGTCCAATGGATTGGGCGCGTTGTATTCTTTGTTTAGATACGAGCCACGAGTTAACCGCTCTTGAGCCGAGTCTTTAAATATACGATCTTCTAACTCAACACCCTCAAGCCCTTCTTCTTTAAATCTGTTTGCATTAGCGTTATTTCGAGTATGCAAATAAGTGCGACTTTCCTTGTAATTACCGCCAAATACTCTTTTATTTAACTGTTGATTCTTCCGGAAGCTGTAATTTAAGTAGGCTTTAAGCGTATTCATGTGCTCAGTGCTAAGATCAGATGCCAACTCTTTTTCTAAAAGAGCAATAGACTCTTCTCGGGTCGCACTTTTTTTGCCTATTTTTCCTGCCGCATAATCAAGCAAGGCGCCTTTAGCTTGTGTGCTATCGTTAATAATTTTAATTACAGGAATTAATCGCTCAGATAAATCGCCCAGCTCTTTGTTGGTTGTTCGTAGCGCTGTCTCATCTGCCTTTTGATATCTGGCGCCAACTTGGGGACTAACATCTCGTATCAACTCATCAGATACGCCTGTTACTTTGTCGTTATAAAAACGACCAAAGGCGCCTTTAATGCCTTCGTACAACTCTCCTGCTGTTTGCGCTTCGGATAAAGGCTTTTGCGCATATACAGGATTGTCTACTTCAGTAAACTTTTCATTTGCTTTAGCCTCTTCTATAGCCTTAACTGCGGCTATATCGTCTACATCTAAAGCATCATCAGCAATATCATTAGCTTCTGTACGTAATCCACCAGCGGACGATGGCGTAATAACCTTGTCTATAACGCGACCCATTGTGGCGCCAGCTAACGCGCCAGTAATTCCCCCAAGCGCTCGCTCTTCAAATGAATCTCCTTGTGCGGCACCATAGATAAAACCTTCGGCTCCAACTTGCCCTGCTACGCTTGTAATCCCAGCCTTTCCTAAAGCCTTGGCCAAACCAACTCCAGTAGGAATAGACGCTATAATTTCGGCTGGAAGAGCATAGCTAGCAAGTCCAGGATTTTCTTTTTTAAATTGATCTCTAGCTACTTCATATTCTAGCTTTGCATCTTTGTATGACTTGTCAGTTGTTGCCGCTTCTAAAGCCGCAGATAACTCGCCAAGCAAGCCAAGAGTAACTCCCTCGCCCACCTCGGTAACAAGCCCAGCAACTCTTTCCGCTCTTTTTTCCTTAAGTGCCTGTAGTTTTTTAATTGAAGATTCAGGAACAACAATGTCCTCAACTTTTATTGATGACTTATCTTCTGATCTTTTTTCTAAAAAACGGTCAATAGACTCTTGAGGGACAACAATGTCTTCTAGTCTCATGACTATCTTTTCCCTCTTCCTTGGTCATATTCTTGAACCTGACCAAAAAGTATTTCGCTAGCAGTAGGAATACCCATAGATTTGCGTAGTTGCGTATTCGCGGCCTCCATTGCTTTTGCTTGATCTACTGGATTGTTAGGGTCTAGCTCTGGATTACTTTCATAAATATCACTTACTACATCTTGAATTGCTTGTGCGTAGTCAGCTTCTGTTTGAAGCTCAGTCTGAGTTCTTTCGAAAGACTCGGGAAATTTGTTTTGAACAAATTCAAGAACAATTTGCTCTGCTTCTGGAGTCGTCTTGTTTAATATGGAGTCAACAAGATACTGCTGGTCCTCCTCAGACAAGCCTCTTAAATCATCTTCAAAGTCAGTCATTAAGACATCTTTTGCAAAAGACAGGTCTCCCTGCTCTTTTAGGTCGGTCAACATTACATTTAGTTTTGCTCTAGCCGCAGGCTCATCTAAAGGCTTAACGTCTCTTAGTGCTAGTGTGGTGCCCATCTCAGAAACTTTTTTTAAGGCTGATTTAAGAATCTCCCTGTTAGCAAGAATAACGTTTTTAGTATTTCCTTCTTGAAATTTAACGCCATACTGCTCGCCTAAAGCGCGTTGCTCTTTAGTTAAAGGCGTCGGCCTAACATCAGCCAAAAGTTTTTCATATTCTAGTTGTGCTTTGTTAGCTTCTACTTGAGCTTTTTCAACTTTTTTAACGGCATTGCCAAGATTGTTATCAATAAGTCGTTGCTTTTCTGATTTATATCTTTCGCTCTCAGGGTCAAGGCTAGACAAAATTGCAACAGCTTGTTTTTCTAAGGCATCTTGAGTTTTATTTTTTCTTGTTAGGTCATCAAGTCTTTGCTGTCCTCGTTGCTCTTTAACTGCTTGAACTGTTTCTGGCTCTTGTCGAAGTTGGTCAATGCGCTCTTTAATTCCGCGCATTACAACCTCTTCATTTTCTGTTCTTGATTCGCCTTTGGCTTCCAGTTGCTCATAAAGAGCTTCTGCTTTTAAAAGATCGTTAATATTTCTTTCGGCTTTTTTGGCATCAATGCCTTTCATTTGAGTATTAAGGCCATCTAATGCGCTAATTAACTTTGAGCGCACCTTTTCATTTTCCTCGGTTTCTAATCGCCTTACTACTTCTCTTCTTGCGGCAACAACACCAGCAACATTGCCGTCCTCATAAGAAAGATCGCCAGCTAAAACTTGATCGCTAACATCAAGCATTCGGCCTCTTTGCCCTTTTAATTGCTCAGCAGATCGAGCAGAAACTAAATCACCACTAACCTTGGTGTATACAGCCTTTAAAGCATCTCTTTTAGCCGGATTTGTTTCAGCTTTTAATTGCTCAAGAACAGAGTTTACTTGGGCTTCAACCTCATCAATATTGCCTAGCCTAGCCGCTTCTGAGCTTGCTGTTTGGATATCAATTAGTTGGTTGTCAAGACTAATAAGATCTCGTCTTTCTTTTGACTTGCGAATATTTTCGCCAGCTCCACTAATGTTTTGTCCGGCAGTAAACAAGCCTTGCGTATAGGCAGGCCGGGTAAGAGACTGAAGAAACGCACTACTAAACTTTGCCATGTCAACCTCCTTTAAGCTGTGGGTATATCAAATTTATAGTCAGATCCTAATGCACCGCTTAACAAACCACCACCAAGCGCACCAGCAAGGTTAGCTTGACCAAGGCTTGCTCCAAGCAATGCCTCAAGACCCGAAGCCGTAGCCTCACCAAACAACCCTGCACCATACATTTGTGCTTGTTGTTGCTGTCCTGCGGCGCTCATTCCAGGCGTGATAGCAGAAAGTAGTTGTGCTTGAGGGAGATAACTAGCACCTAAAAACTGCTGTCCTAATGCCACTTGTTGAGCTTGCTCTGCTCGGGCTTGATCCATAGCGTTGATTCGCGCCCTTGCAATAGACTCTTGCTGTGCACGCTCCATAGCCAATTGATCGGGAGTCCCACCATATAGGTTTGTACTAACACCTAATCGACCTTGCGCCGCGAGGCGCTCTTCTAAACCTAAGCGCTCCATACGCTCTTGAGGCCGCTGAGCCTGCCGAATCCGCTCAAACAAAACGTCTTCACGGTCAACTAACTGCTCAGGCGTAAGTTGTGCGCCCTCAAAGAATTGGCCGGCGCCACCAAACATGCCTTGTTGGAATGCTTGCTCTTCAGGAGACATTTCAAGTCCATACTGAAACTGACCAGTAGTAGGATCTTGAGTAATTCCAAACTGACTGCCAGTAGCGCTTGTTACCGTGTATGGCCTAAATGCTGTTTGCTCCATTTGAGTTTCAGCAAGCTCACCCATTCCAGTAGTGGCGTCATCACCAACATCTTCTAGCCGATTATAGGCACTAAGCAGTAAGCCTAAACCTGCGGAACCCCCAAGCAATCCTCCGTACTCATCTATAAAAGTTGATAGACTCATTGTGTTTCTCCCTAATTAAACTGTTTTGCCTATTAACGCTAATAGGTTTATTTCTTGAAGTGATAAAGAAAACCCGTTGATGTCAGCCTCAAGACCAACAACCACCGTACTACCACTACCCACAGCATTAAGACTGCGTTGGTTAGTTAGTTCGCCGCCAGTAAACTCTGATAGTGGATTTGAATTTGGGCCAAACTCGTTGACGCTGTAAAAAGCAGGGTTTTGGTTACCTACCGTAAACTCTGTTGTTCTGTAAGATGTAGCAAAGTCGTAGGCAAACTTCATAAATACAGTAGCGCTGTTTGCGCCTACTAGTGTTGGCTTAATTTTCTTAAGGATCTTAAGACGAGAAGTATCACCAAATGTTAAGCTAGGGCTGAAGTATTTAAAGCGGTATCGCGTGCCGTTATCAGAATAACCTTCATACTCACTAATCCCGTATTCTGTTCCTACGTACAGTGTACCGTTAGCTAGCCTTTCATAAGACGTAAAGACAGAACCGGGCCATCGAGTTACACGAAGCGACCCATCTTCTAAGCTACCCCTAACATCAAAACAAAATGTAGTTTCTTGCCCTACAAAAGTAAGCAGATAAAAGTTTTCTTCTGGGCTGTAAATAGACCTAAAAAACTCTGTTTCATTCTGAATTAAGTTAATAATATCTTTAGTGATCGTTCGAGACAGCGTGCTAATTGGCATCGACTTTTCTCGAATTGTTCTGCCAAAGCTACGCAATCCTGTGTGCGATAAAAACATAACGTCAGTGCCAGTGTGCTGAACTGTATCCCTATCAACACAACCAACACCTGCAACCGTATCAGCTAGGACCATCGTAGCTGGCGCTTCTGCTCCTTGATAAACCACAATACTGTGCTCGCCAAAGATAATAAGAAGTCCGTTATGTGCGGATAACGCAACAATTTCATCATAGCCATCAGGCCATACTTTGGAGATATCAATTCTGCCGCTTGTTCCGCCAGACCAATCGTGACCAATCAGTAAATCAGACCAGTAAATAGTAGATTTATCTGAGTCAAAGTCAGCAGTCCAAAGCCGGCCATAAGCGCCAATAACTTCATTGCCATACATAGTGTCAGCAACACCAGCCGCACCAGCCACGCTACCAAGAGTTTGCACCGCACCTAAAGAATTGCTGTAGACCAAAGGCTGATAGCCACGTTGAAAGAAATAAATGCTGTTATTAAAGTCAACCATCTTCCAGTTGTCGGAAGTAATTGTATAGCTACCGGGCGTTTCGTCTACTAGCGTAGTTGTGCCGCTGATAATCTTATTGTTACCAACAGAAAATATTTTGTTGTTACCTGCGTTATCTCTAAATTCTTTAATTCCCCTAATTGCTGAAGACCCTAATGGAAAGCCTGTAGGAGCGACTAGGGTAAAAACCGCTGTTGTTTCTGAGGTGCCGCCGGTAATGGTTTCTCCAGCAGAAAAAATGCCTGCTCTAGAAGTTTCAATAGATATTTGAGTGCCATTAGTAATGGCTTTTACTGTGGCTGAAGCTAACGAACGAGAGCCTACTATTGTTTCGTTTACGGTAAACCCTGTAGTGTCGTTAACTGTAATTGTTTCGTTAGTTAATAAATCGTAACCCTTGCGTGTCGCAATACGACCACGCTTGTCGATAATTGCGTTATCCGCTACCTCTGCAAACGACGGATCTTGAGCTATAGGAGAGTCTTCAGTGTTAATACCTTTGAAGGCTGGCGCTACAAGATTAATACTGCGTAGTTCTTGTGCCATATTAGATAGTCCTAAAGATCATTTCTTCTGGATGTTTTGCCGCATCAATAGCGATTGCATCAGATAAATATCTATCAGCAATACTAAAATATTCAGCAGTAGATGTACCGCCCGTCTCACCCCGCTCGCGCGCAAGCAACGCTACTGCCAAATGAATGACAGGCTTTGAAGGAACAAGAAGCACATCAGAGCCGTTAGTTAGCTCTGCTTGTCGTCGCACCATTACAAATCTAAGGTTGTAAGCATCGTCTGGCATGGGATACAGACGAACTTGAGTGTCACCATTGGCGTCAACACCATCAAATGTATAGTACGAAGGACTACCAGTAAGACCGCCTTTAGCGGCTATAGCAAGCGTTCCATTAACGTAGCTTTCATTGTTAAACCAATCTTTAGTTTGATATTCAACTTGTCTTTTTGATGTTGTGTCATAGGCAGACATTACTTTAACGTCATCGCCACTACCCGCAAGTGAGTAAAGATTGTTATCTGCGTCGGTAACAAAAGCAGACTCTCGTGTGCGCAAAGCAGACCAATCAGCAGACTGCTCAACAATAGTTTTTGCGTCATTAATAAAGTCACCAACCATCTTTGAGTAAGTGCTGTCATTTACGCCGACAACTTCCTCTTCACGCAAACGGCGCAACACGTTATTCATTATGTTGAGATAAGTCATAAGTCAAACATTCCTTTCTTACGTTTCTGCAAGCTGTTTGCAATTACGCCGCCTAGTGCTTGATTGTAGTCAGCAACAGGCTTTGGTTGGGATAGTAGCCCAGCAGAATAGTCTCGTGATGGTGGAGCAATAATTTGTTGAAGCATGGGTAGTTGATAGTTAAGGCCAGTCATAAACGGTGTGCCTCCACGACCACCACCGCCACCGCCTGTAGGTGGAACAGAAGGCTCTGGAGGCTCAACAGGAACTTGAATACCGGGACATTGGCCATTTTCATAGTCACTAGGCTTAGTGTCATCTGCGCACTCAGAGCATAAAGGCCAGTCTACAGCGCCATTGGCACACGTTTCTTCGCCGGGTTCTGGCTCCGGCTCAGGACTAGGCTCGGGCTCGGGCTCGGGTTCCGGTTGAGGCGATGGCCCTAGAAAATCTTGACACTCCTCTGGATTGGCCTGTGCATAATCAGGATTCTCACAAGGATCTAAAACTACAGTAGTGCAGTTAGTTCCTTGTTTGTCAGCTTTCGGTGTGACTCCATCAGGACACATACCAAAACTATCGTCTATAACAACTGCAGAACAATTACTGCCCTGCTCGTCTTGCTTAGGCGTTACTCCATCCTCACACAAACCAAAGTCTGGCTGTGGTTCTGGTTCTGGTTGCGGCTCCGGCTCCGGCTCCGGCTCTGGCTCTGGCTCGGGTTCTGGTTCTGGCTCAGGATCTGCAATGCAGTTACCGTTTTCATCATAAGTGCCATCTACGCCAAGATCATCTTTACAAGGCCCGCCTTCATTAAAATCTAGCGGCGGATCTTCGCACTTGCCAGTTGTTTCATTGCGAATTTGCTTGCCTGTACATGGATCTAGCGTTGCAACGCAATCACCACTTTCATTGGCTTCGTATCCAGATAGACACCCACCACAACGATCTGTCCCACCCTTTCCTGCCGGTATGTGTGCTCTATTTTGCTCAGCACATTCCTCTTCTGTAGGTCCTATAGGTGCTTGTTTGGTTGGCTCGCACTGCTGTGTTTTTTCTGAAAAGAAAAATCCTTTAGGACACTCGTTACACTCAGGATAGTTAACTGCCCCGTTAACACATTCTTCTGTCTCGTTAGGATCTGTAATAAAGAGGTTTGGAAACGCTTCTTCAATTTCTTCTTCAATACTGTTTTGTATGTATCCGCCGATCCATACGCCAATACTTCCACCAACAGCATCCCTGATAATATCTTCAAGATCTTTATCACTTATGCCGCCTGTAATTTTAGTTAAAACTTTTCTAACTTTTTCTTTTGCTTTTTCTGCCGCATCTTCTAGCCAGCCGCCCGGATCTGAAATAACATCTTTGATGTCCTGCCCGGCTTCTCTAACTGCATCCTCAAGGTCTTTCCAAGTAATATCAACAATGCCAGGAGGCATTGGAATATCTAAGCCAGGTATGGAAAAAATAGCGCCAATGTTTACGCAGTCTTTCCAGCCAGCATAAGGCTCATTCCCTCCCGGCCCGTCAGGATCAACGCTTCCAGTCCAAGATTCGCATTCTTTAGATATGCCAGCAGTACCCCTAAGAATACTATTAAGAAGATCCTCAAGATCTTTCATGTTAGTTGGGATTGCCCCAGTAACAGCACCTTTTATTGTTTTAAAGATGTCTCTAAAGGTTTCAGCTTCTTCTTCGGTTATTTCTTCTCCAGCTTCTCTAGCTTCATCTAGAACTCGTTGAATAGCACTTTGCTCATCAACTTCTTCTTGTTGGCTTTGCCATTGATCAAAACCACCAGCATCGTCAATCTCTTGGTTGATCCTGCCAAGCTCTGCAAGAAAAATTCTTCTTAGTTCAGCTTCAAGTTTTGATGTGTCATTTGCAATTTCTGGAGGGACTTCATTAGCTCTACCAATAATTGTTTGATATATCTGAGTAAGCGGGCTATCTCTATCAATTGGATTTCCATTGATATCAACAGAAAAATCTTCTTCACTCAAAGTCCCGGTGGTTATAGCTGTAATTATTCTTTCAGCTTCAGCATTTAAAGACTGTAAAAACTGAATTAAAGCTTCATTTGTAGCCATGTTTATTTCTTCCAGTTAGCCAGACCACGCAGGCCAAACGATGCCGCAACGGCGGCGCCTAGAAAACCTTTGTACCACTCAGGCATACTATCAAGAGCAGAAAACCCAGACATCACTACAGGAACCATAGACGGAAAGAACGCAAGAATACATGGGACTGAGAACAAGATAGTGAACCACTCGTCTTTCCATGAATTGTTTGCGTTATTGGCATGGATGTTTTCCCAGTTACTGTCTTGCTTAATTACTTCTAGCTTACGCTCATGTACAGCCTTCTTCTCTTCTGCTTTACGCTGAAGGTGTCCACCAACAAGGTTAACAATAGGTCCAATTAAAGTCTGTATCATTCTGGATCCTGATCCCAAAGAGCTTCAATAGTTCCGATTCGTATTGTTAGTTCGTGGACTTCTTCTTCTATCTGACGTAAACCGGTAACGTCAATCTGAAGACCTTCAAGCAGCATGTCCTGTCTAGCATCGTCAGGTAACGACCCAAGTTCTCCACGAGGCCATAAAATACGAAACTCAGTGT
>VMHT01162007.1_pt1 | contig 15763 bp, 15 predicted proteins | sample 4693611 | NCBI WGS metagenome assembly VMHT01 (sample SAMN12280063, study PRJNA550983) | marine metagenome | isolation source: seawater sampled from same location over 5 years 0.02-0.2 micron viral filtrate | place: USA: collected off the coast of southern California halfway between the port... ... | reverse complement strand
TCAGCGCCCCGCGTGGTCGGCGAGGAAGCGCTTCACATTGCGCGCGGCCTGGCGAATGCGCTGCTCGTTCTCGACCATGGCGATGCGGACATGGCCTTCGCCCTCCTCGCCATAGCCGACCCCAGCCGCGACCGCGACATCGGCATGTTCGAGCAATTGCTTGGAAAATTCGAGGCTGCCCATCTCCTCGAAACCGGGCGGCAGCTTGGCCCAGGCGAACATGCTGGCGGGCGGCGTGGGGATATCCCACCCGGCGCGGGCGAAGCTTTCGACCATCACGTCGCGGCGGCTCTGGTAGCGTGCGCGGTTTTCCTCGACCACGTCCTGCGGCCCGTTGAGCGCGGCGCAGGCGGCCGCCTGGATCGGGGTGAAGGCGCCGTAGTCGAGATAGGACTTCACCCGCGTCAGCGCGGAGATCAGCGTGGGGTTGCCGACCGCGAAGCCCATCCGCCAGCCGGCCATCGAATAGGTTTTCGACATCGAGGTGAATTCCACCGCGACATCCTTCGCCCCCGGGACCTCGAGGATCGAGCGGGTCGGCTTGCCGTCGTAATAGAGTTCCGAATAGGCGAGGTCGGACAGCACCCAGACCCGGTTCTCCTTCGCCCATGCGACCAGCCGTTCGTAGAACGCGAGGTCGACCGTTTCGGCAGTCGGGTTGCTGGGATAGTTGACCACCAGCACGGTCGGCCGCGGTACGGTGTAGTCCATCGCGTTCTCGAGCGCGCGCCAATAGCGCTCGTCGGGCGTGGTCGGCACGCTGCGGATGGTCGCCCCGGCGATGATGAAGCCGAAGGTGTGGATCGGATAGGACGGGCTCGGCGCGAGGATCACGTCGCCCGGCGCGGTAATCGCGGTGGCCATCGACGACAGGCCTTCCTTCGAGCCCATCGTCACCACCACTTCGCGATCGGGATCGAGATCGACGTTGAAGCGGCGGCCGTAATAGTTCGCCTGCGCCTTGCGCAGCCCGGGAATGCCCTTGGACTGCGAATAGCCATGCGCGCCCGGCTTGGCCGCGACCTCGCACAATTTGTCGATCACGTGCTGCGGCGGCGGGTGGTCCGGATTGCCCATGCCGAGATCGATGATGTCGCGCCCCGCGCGCCGCGCCTCGTGCCGCATCGCGTTGACCTCGGCGATGCCATAGGGCGGCAGGCGCTTGATACGGTAGAATTCGTCGGACATCATGGCTCTTTCGGGCTGTAGGCGAGTCACACTGATTACCTATTCACCTCCCCGGTGCAATCGGCGCGCGTGCATGCGGAGGCGGAATATCCTATTGCGACCCCAACAGGCGCTTGGCACCAGGCAGGAGCGATGATGACCGACGACGGCCCCGACCCCTTCACCAATCTTTTCGAAGCGCCGGCGAAATTCGCCCGCGCGCTGTTCGCGCCGATGGCCGAGGCGGCGGGGGGCAACCCGCTGTCGGCGGAGGACATGCGCCACTGGGCCGAGGTCGGGACGAAGCTGCAGACGATGTGGCTGGAATACCAGGCCGAGCAACTGGCCGATCCGCAGGCGCTGGTGCCATGGATGGACCCGGCGCGGTGGATGGGGCTGGCGCAGGACTGGTACCGCCAGATGCCGCTGGCCGATCCCGCGCAGCAGCAGGCGCTGTGGCAGGAAGGGATGGAGGTGTGGCAGCAGGTGCTGGCGCAATACGGACTGGGCGCCGGCGGGCAGGAAGAGGCCCGGGACGCCGCCGACATGCCGCGCCGCGACCGCCGTTTCGCCGACCCGCGCTGGCGCGCGCACCCCGCCTATGCGCTGATCCACCAGACCTATCTGTTCCTGGCCGAGCGCGTGGCCGAAATGGTCGACCGGATCGACGGGCTGTCCGACGACAAGCGCGAACAATTGCGGTTCACCACGCGGACGATGACCGATGCGGCCAGCCCGGCCAATTTCCCGCTGCTCAACCCGGTGGTGATGGAACGCACGCTGGAAACGCAGGGCGAAAACCTCGTCACGGGGATGGAACACCTGCTCGCCGATCTGAGGCGCGGGCAATTGTCGCATACCGACGCGAGCGCTTTCACGCTGGGCGAGAACATCGCGGTGACGCCGGGCAAGGTGGTGCACGAGACCCCGCTCTACCAGCTGATCCAGTACACGCCGACGACCGACACGGTGCTGGCGACGCCGCTGGTCATCTTCCCGCCATGGATAAACCGGTTCTACATCCTCGACCTCAACGCCCGGAAAAGCTTCGTGCGCTGGGCGGTCGAACAGGGCGTCACCGTGTTCATGGTCAGCTGGAAATCGGCCGATGCCAGCATGAAAGACGTGGTGTGGGACGATTACGTGCGCGCGCAAATCGACGCGATCGACCATATCCGTGCGCGGCTGGACGTGCCGGCGGTCCACGCGATCGGCTATTGCGTGGCCGGAACGACGCTGGCGGGGACGCTGGCGGTGCTGCACCGCCGCGGCGAGCAAGACAAGGTCAGGAGCGCGACCTTCTTCACCGCGCAGGTCGATTTCGAGAAGGCGGGCGAGCTGCGCAACTTCGTCGACGACCAGCAGCTGGCGGCGATCAAGGGCCTGACCCCCGAAGGCTATCTCGACGGGCGTTACATGGCGGCGACCTTCAACCTGCTGCGCGGCACCGACCTGATCTGGAACTACGTGGTCAACAATTACCTGCTGGGCGAGGATTACCCGGCCTTCGACCTGCTTCACTGGAATGGCGACGTCACCAACCTGCCCGCCAAGTGGCATGAACAATATCTGCGCGATTTCTACCGCGACAACCGGCTGGTCGAACCCGATGCGCTGAGCGCCGACGGCACGCCGATCGATCTCGGCCTGGTCGAGACCCCGACCTACGTCCAGGCGGGCAAGGAAGACCACATCGCGCCCGCCGAAAGTGTCTGGCGGATTACCGACCATTTCGCCGGCCCGCTGAAATTCGTGCTGGCGGGATCGGGCCATATCGCGGGCGTGGTCAATCCCCCGGGCTCGGGCAAGTACCAGTACTGGACCAATACGGGATCGCCGCGCACCCTGGCCGAATTCCGCGACGGTGCGCAGGAGCATCCCGGGAGCTGGTGGCCCGACTGGATCGAATGGCTACGCGAACAGGATCCCGCCACGGTGGCCGCGAAAGGCAAGCGCAAGCCCGGCGGCCGCGGAGACCGAGTGATCGAGGACGCGCCGGGACGCTACGTCGCGGCGCGATAACCGGCCCTGCACGCCGCGGTCGCGGCTTATTGTGCGGTGCACAAAATATCCTTGACTTCGCGGGTGCAGTGCCTATTTTGTGCACTGCAACATAGCGAGGTTCCCGATGGGTGACAGCCAGAACAAGAGCGCCAAGGCGACTGCCACGGTTTCGACCGAGCCTGCGGCTGCGCCGGCAAGCGATGCAGTAAGCACCGCGGCCATCGCCAAGGCCGTGGAAGCCGATGCCGGCCCCGCCAGCGTTGCGAAAAAGCCGAAGAAAGCCGCGACGAAAAAGGCCGCACCCAAGACCGCCCGGCGCAAAGCAGCGCCGGCGGCGAAGCAGGCCACTCCCGCGGCGCCGGCTGCGGCGCTCGCCAAGACCGCCCCGATCTCCCAGTTGAAGGACACCATCATGGCTACTGCCAAGACCGCTAACACCACCGATTACACCGCCAAGGCGCAGAACATGGCTGCCGACATGCAGACCCGCGTCAAGGCCGCCTACGAAAAGGGCACTGCAATGACCAAGGAAGCCGCCGAATTCCAGAAGGGCAATCTCGAGGCCGTGGTCGAATCGGGCAAGATCCTCGCTTCGGGCATGCAGGACATGGGCCGCAGCTATGCGGAAGAAGCCAAGTCGGCTGCCGAGACCGTCCAGGAAGACATGAAGAAGTTCACCGCGATCAAGTCGCCGACCGAGCTCTTCGAACTGCAGGGCGAAATCGCCCGCCGCAATTTCGATGCCATGGTCTCGACTGCGTCGAAGAACACCGAAGCCATGCTCAAGCTGGTCAACGAGGCGTTCGCGCCGATGTCGAACCGCATGAGCCTGGCCGCCGAAAAGGTCGGCAAGGCCGCCTGAGGCCGAATTTCCAGCTTCAATTCCACCGGGCACTCTCTCCTCTCTCCCTCGCCCGGCGAATTGGACACCGTGGGCCGGATGGTTTTGCCATCCGGCCCTTTTTTCCGTCTGCCGCACAGGCTGCATCCGTGCGGCCCAGCGGGCGCGCACAGGCACGGGCTCACCGCTCGTGCCTTGCGATTTGCCCAAGCGTTACGATAATGGGTTCAGCAATGGCCGAGATTCCCCCCCTTACCCCCATCCGCGCTGCCGGCGAGGACGACGATTCGCGCGAGGGCGACGGTCAGGTCGGCATTGCCACCAAGACCCGCGCCAAGCCCAAGAAGCCCAGCCAGTACAAGGTGCTGCTGCTCAATGACGATTACACGCCGATGGAATTCGTGGTCATCGTCCTGAAACGCTTCTTCAAGATGGACATGGAGGAAGCCACCCGCGTGATGCTCCACGTCCACCAGAAGGGTGTCGGGGTCTGCGGGATCTTCCCTTACGAAGTTGCCGAAACCAAGGTCCACCAAGTGATGGACTTCGCCCGGCAGAACCAGCACCCGCTGCAATGCACGCTGGAGAAGGCCTGAACCGGCGACGCCGCGCGGCCCGTCCGCACAAGGGGCATGACCTGCACGCAAAAGCGCGCTAGGGGCTGGCGCGGAGACAATTGACCGGCGGCCCCTTGCTCAAATTCCTGCCCAGCATCGATCGATACATCTTCCGGCTCGTGACCGTGCCGATGCTGGCGGTGTTTGCCATCGCCGCGTCGCTGCTCGTGCTCGACAAGATGCTGCGGCTGTTCGATTTCGTCGCGGTCGAAGGCGGCCCGGTGGGCGTCGTGTTCAAGATGCTGATCGCGCTGGTGCCCGAATATGCCAGCCTCGCCATTCCGCTGGGCCTGCTGCTGGGCATCCTGCTTGCCTTCCGCAAGCTGGCGACGACCAGCGAACTCGATGTCTTCCACGCGGTCGGGCTCGGCTATGGCCGCCTGCTGCGCGTCCCGTTCGCCATCACCGCCGTGCTGATGATGGTCAATGTCGCGCTGGTGTTCTTCATCCAGCCGGTCAGCCGCTATTATTACGAGCAGATGGAATATGAGCTGCGCTCGGGCGCGCTCGGCGCCTCGATCAAGGTGGGCGAATTTACCACGCTGGCCGATCGCATGGCGCTGCGGATCGAGGAAAGCGAGGACGACGGCCGCCGCCTGAAGGGGATTTTCGCCCGCGTCGCGAACGACCGCGGCCAGGTGCTGTCGATCTCCGCGAAGGAAGGCGCCTTCCTCGCCACCACCGACAGCCCCGATACGATCATCCTGCGGCTGTCCGATGGCACGATCGTGCAGGACACCGGCAGCCAGACGCCGCGTGTGCTGACCTTCACGCGCCACGACCTGCCGATCGACCTACCCGCGGTGGAGGAATTTCGCGCGCGCGGCGATGCCGAACGCGAATACATCCTGCCCGAACTGCTGCGCATCGGGTGGAGCGACGAACGCCCCGAAGCCCAGCGCGACGCCAGCCAGGCAAGCTTCAACTTCCGGCTGGTCGAAGTGGTGATGATGGCACTGATGCCGCTGCTGGCCGTGGCGCTCGGCGTGCCGCCCAAACGTTCGAGCAGCGCGCTGGGCGTGTTCCTGTCGATCGTGATGGTGGTCGCCTATCACAAGGTGAACCAGTATGGCGAAGACGTCGCCGCGCTGGGCCGCGTCGATCCGATCCTGGCGCTGTGGGGGCCGTTCTTCCTGTTCGCCGCGCTGATCGTGTGGATGTACTGGCGGGTCGCCTACGTCCCCGGCGGGCAGGCGATCGGTGCGCTCGAAATCTGGTTCGACAAGCTGGCCAAGCGCGTCGGCCGCGTATTCCGCCGTCGGCGGCTCAAGATCGACCTGGCAGCAGCCGAATAGCGGGAACCCATGCAGCTCGATTTCTTCCCCTCGCGCACGCTGACGCTGTACCTCGCGAAGATGTTCGTCGCGCGGATCGCGGCAATGCTGTTCGTCCTCGTGCTGGTTCTGATGATGCTCGACCTGCTGTCGAGCAGCGGCGAGATCCTGGCGGTGGAAGGCAATGGCCAGGGCGAATTGCTCACCTATGCGGGGCTGCGCATCCCGCAGCTGGTATCGCGTTTCCTGCCCTATTCGGTGCTGCTCGCCACGCTGATCACGCTGGTCACGCTCAACCAGAACAGCGAGGTCATCGCCATGAAGGCAGCGGGGTTGTCGGCGCACCAGGTGCTGGCTCCGCTGTTGCTGACCGCGGGGCTGGTGTCGGTGGCCACCTTCGCCTTCAACGAGCGCGTGGTCACCCGCGCGACCGAAACGCTCAAGGCGTGGGAGGCGGTCGAATACGGGCCGATCCCCGAAGAAGAGCGCGTGCGCACCAATATCTACCTCAACGACAACGGCAACATCCTGACGGCCGGCTATCTCGCCGGGTCGGGCGAGGGCATCGTGATGCGCCAGGTCACCTGGTACGAACGCAATGCCGACGGCATGATCACCGAGCAGGTCGAGGCCGAGGAAGCGCGCTATGCCGCGCCGGGCTGGCAGCTGTCGGGCGTCACGCGCTTCGGAGTGCAGAACGCAGTGACCGACACCCCCGATACGCTGTTGGTGGGCGAAGCGCTGACTCCCGATCAGATCGATCTTGCCAAGATCGACCCCGATGCCGAACCCTTCTGGACACTGACCCGCTCGATTGCGGAATTCGAACGCGCGGGGAGGCCGACGGCCGAATTGCGCGCGAAATGGTGGCACAAGATATCGGGCCCGCTGTCCGCTTTCCTGATGCCGCTGCTTGGCGCGGTGGCGGCGTTCGGCCTGGCCCGGTCGGGGCAATTGTTCGTCCGCGCGGTGATCGGCATGGCGCTGGGCTTCGCCTATTTCGTGGTCGACAATGCCGCGCTCGCAATGGGCAGCTTCGGCGGATACCCGCCCTTCCTTGCCGCCTGGGCACCGTTCTTCCTGTTCCTGCTGATCGGCGAGACGGTGCTGATCCGCACCGAGGAATGAGCGCGTTCTCGATCCGGCTGGCGCGCCCCGAAGATGCCGAGGCGCTCCCCGGTATCGAACGCGAGGCGGCCACGGCTTTCGCCGACGACCCCGACAGCGCCGCGATCGACCCGGCGCGCGTGATCCCTGCGGATGAGCATCGCCGCCTGATCGCCCGCGGGCACTGCCTCATCGCCGAGGCGCAGGGCGACATCGTCGGCTTCCTTGCGGCAAGGCCGTGCGGGCGCGAAGTGCATATTCAGGAGATGGACGTGCTGCCCCGCTGGCAGGGACAAGGGATCGGCGCGGTACTGCTGCGCGCCTGCCTGATCGATGCGGGCAATGGCGGATTTCGGGCAGCCACGCTGACCACGTTCCGCGATGTCGCGTGGAATGCCCCCTTTTATGCGCGGATCGGCTTCGTCGAGGTCGGGGACCTGGCCGCGCACCCGCGGCTGGCAAGCGAGCTCGACGCCGAGATCGCTGCGGGCCTGCCCGCGGAGCGCCGTATCGCGATGATCAGGTTTATCGACTGAGCGGCGGCTGCGGCGATGCGCCGCCGGCCCCGCAGGACCAGCGGCACAAGCGCGAATGCCTCAGCCGCGCGGGCGCATCGTGTTGCGTGCGATGCGCGATACCAGCACGCCCATCCCGGCATGGTTGGCGCCGTGGTAGCTGGAATCGGTTGCCAGCTCGGCCACCAGCCGGCGGTGCGCTTCGGGCAGCGAGTGATAGGGCATCGACGGCATCAGGTGATGCAGCGCATGATAGCGCAGGCCGACGGGCGCCCACAGTTCGGCGATCCGGCCCGGGGGCGGCACGTTGACGCTGTCGAGGAACTGCGCGGTGACGGTCATGGCCTCGCCCTCGTTCTCCCACAGATGCGCCACCAGAGTGCGCAGCTGGTTGAGCAGCGCGACCACCGAGGCAACCGCGAGCGCGACGAGCAGCGGCTTCCAGCCGAACGCGAAGACGCTGCCGATCAGCGCCCAGCTCCACAGCATGCCGCCCGCTTCCTGCAGCAGCACCCGGCGGCGCAGGTCGCCTTCGGGATTGCGGCGACGGAAATCGGGATTGATCGCCAGCGCGCTCAGCCGCTGCCAGGTCAGCCGGCGAACCGGCGGGATAATCGCCCCCAGCGGGACCAGCACGGCGAAGCGCAGCAGCAGCGCGACCGGTGCGAGCAGCGCGATCAGCACGAATGCGGGCAGGCTCCACGGCTTCATCAGCGCCAGCGGAAGGTATTCGGGATCCTCGATCGTGCCGTATTGCGTGCGCTTGTGATGCAGCGTGTGCACGCCTTCATACATGAACGACGGAGTGAGCATCGGCACGCCGACCAGTGCGTTCCACGCGGTGCGGAAGCCCGGCAGCGCCCCGTTACGGAAATGCGAGATCTCGTGGATGAACAGCAGCGCGCGGTAGAGCGCGAGCACCGAAACCACGCCCAGCGCGATTGCCAGCGGCAGGCTGCCGGTCAGGATCGCGCCCGCCAGCGCGCCATAGCCGACCAGCGCCGAAGCGATCATGTCGGCCCAGTAGATGTCCGCGCGGTGGGCGGAGATATCCTTGGTCAGGTCGCGCGCGGCGCGCAGCATGGCCTTGTCGTCGGGGATTTGCGCATGCCAGCCGCTTCCCGCCTCGCGACGCGAAAGGGTATCGGCAGCCGAAATCTGTGTCTGTTGAACATTCATGGTCTGGTATCCTGGAGCGGCCCTTAGCCGAAAACGCACCCGCATTACAGCGATGGGTTGCGATCATAGTGATCGGCGCGGTGCGGTTCCTTGACAAAGATCAGCTAGCGCACACAGGGCTAATCCAAGCTGAACGAGGTGTGCGCGAATGAATGGTGAAGTGGTGATCGATCCGGTCGAAGGCAAGCGGGGCCGTGCCCTTTTCGTCGATACGGGCCGCCGCTTCGCATCGCGCGAGCCGCATGCGGTGCCGCAATTGCGGGGCGAACAGCTCGAACTGGTCGATCCTGCCAAGAACCCCTTTTTCGGCCATGCCGCACACCAGCTGTTCGTGGCCCGGCGCGGTGACGCGGTGGTCGGCCGGATCTCGGCGCATATCGACCGCCTCGCGCTGGAATTGCCGCGCCAGCAGGGTTTCGGCCCGGGTGCCGGCATGTTCGGCTATTTCGACGCCGCCGACGAAGCGGTGGCGCATGCGCTGCTGCGCGCGGCGGAGGACTGGCTGCGCGGCCAGGGCATGGACCGCGCGATCGGGCCGATTTCGATGTCGATCTGGGAAGAGCCGGGCCTGCTGGTAAGCGGACAGGATCACGCGCCGATGATCATGATGGGGCACCATCCCGAAATCTACCAGCACTGGATCGAAAGCGCGGGCTATGCGCGCGCCAAGACGCTGCTGACCTACGATCTCGACGTGACGGTGGGGTTCCCGCCGCTGATTCGCCGGATCGTCCAGTCGGGCCAGCGCAACGAGCGGATCAGCCTGCGCCCGGTCGACCTGTCGCGGTGGGACGAGGAGGTCGAGACCATCCTCGCCATCCTCAACGATGCATGGTCGAACAATTGGGGCTTCATCCCCTTCACCAATGCCGAGATCGCCTATGCCGGCAAGAAGCTGGAGCCGATCATCCATCCGCAGATCAATTTGATCGCCGAGGTCGACGGCAAGCCGGTGGCCTTCATGCTGACCCTGCCCGACATCAACGATGTGCTGCGCAAGGTGAACGGCAGGCTGTGGCCGCTGGGCTGGCTCCGCCTGCTGCGCTGGATGCGCAAGCCGAGCGGTGCGGGCATGCGCGTTCCGCTGATGGGGGTGCGCCGCGAACTGCACAATTCGCGGCTCGCCAGCCAGCTGGCCTTCATGATGATCAGCCAGATCCGCGAGGTGGCGATCGCCGAATACCAGACCAAGCGCGCGGAGATCGGCTGGATCCTCGACGACAACCAGGGGATGAAGGCAATTGCTGATGCGATTGGCAGCACGGTCAACCGCGAATATGCGATTTACGAACGCTCGCTTGCCTCCTGACCGCGGGATTGTCGCAATTGCGCCACGGCCCGGCGGCAATGCGCGCGGGCCGGGAACTGCGCCCGGCCGCCTCCCGTTGGACAGCCGAAAGCGGCGCCCGTGTCGCCAGCCATGCGAGAGACGATGACGCAGCACCCCGAGACGGCCGCCCCCGCTAAACTGCCCGGCCACGTGCTGGTCGTCGAGGATGACGCCGTGCTCGGCATGACGATCGAGCAGGCGCTGCTCGATGCAGGCGTGGCCCGGGTGGCGCTGTGCGCGTCGACAGAAGAAGCCATGCAGCACCTGCGCGACGGGCGTCCCGAAGCGATCGTGCTCGACGTCCACCTGGCCGATCGCGACGACGGCTGGGCGATTGCCGAACTGGTGCGCACGCTGGGCGCCGATAGCCCCCAGATCATCTTTTCGACCGGCGCCCCGCAGGACATTCCGGCGGACATCGCCGCGCTGGGCTGTACGCTCGAGAAGCCTTACGACGCGCAGGAACTGATTGCCGTGCTGCGCCAGTCGAAGCCGCGCGGGATCATCTCGCGGCTGCGCGGCGCGCTGCGATAGACGCGGCCGCGCGCGCCGGATCAAGGCGCGCGTTCCGGATCACACACCCTGCCGAAACTACGCCGGACAGAAAAAAGGCCTCCGTTGCCGTGCAACGGAGGCCTTTCGGGATCGTATCACCAGCCGCTTTGGACGGGAGGGGGGGTCTCGGCGGTGACATAAGGAATACGCGCCGCCAGAAACTGGGTTCCCAAGCGGGGTGAAATTTTTTGCCTAAAATGACATTCCGAAGCAAAAACAATCAGATGTATGGGCGCCCACCGCCCTGTTTGCGCTCGAACTGCGCATAGTCGGCGGCGTGGTCGAGATCGGGCACGTGGATCCGTCGCGACTGCCAGTCCACCAGCCCTTCGCGCGCGAGCTGGCGCAGCGTGCGGTTGGTATGCACCAGCGACAGCCCGAGCATGTCGGCGATCTGCGCCTGCGTGATCGGCAGCGCGAGCGTATTGTGATGATCGGCGAGACAGGTCGCTTGCGCCCGGTCGAGCAACCAGACCGCGAGATAGGTCACCCGTTCGCGCGCACTGCGTTGTCCCAGCGAAACGATATGGCCTTCGAGCGCGGTTTCTTCCTTAGCCGCCAGCCAGGTGATGTCGTAGCCCAGCGCCGGGTGCTGCGCGATGAGATCGGCGAAATCGGCGCGACGGAAACGGCACAGGCGCGCGTCGATCAGCGCCTCGATCGTATGGGTCGCCGGTTCGTCGAAGGCGCTTTGCAAGCCGACCAGATCGCCGGGGAACATGAAATTGAGAATCTGCCGGCGCCCATCCTCGAGCGCACGCGAGCGAATGAGCACGCCGTCGAGCAAGGTAAACAGGCGGCGATGCGACGCGCCTTCCTCGATCAGGATATCGCCGCGCTGCAGCGCGATTTCGCCGTCCTTGAACCGCTGCATGTAGGACAATTGGTTCGGCTCGAGCGGGCGCAGTCCCGGACAGGACTGGAGCGGACACTCGACACAGGCAATCGGATCGGCAATTTCTTGCAACGCGGCAGTCCTCGACAGGCAATCCCCAGCACCCGGAATGGGCCTGAAACGGCATGGATGTCAAACCTGCGGGTTGCGGCATCGGCCCAAGGAACCTAACCCCCATCGGGACGTTAGAAGCGCGCACCTTAAGGAAGGGGTCTAAATGTCGCTTGGTGATCAAATTGCTCGTAACCTGCCGTACCTGCGCCGCTATGCGCGCGCACTGACCGGTTCGCAGGCCACGGGAGACGCATTCGTACGTGCCACGCTGGAAGCCGCACTGGCTGACAGCGAACTCAAGGAATCGCTCGAAGGCGGCCGCGTCCCGCTGTACCGGGCGTTCAACAAGGTCTGGTCGAGCGCTTATATGGAAGTGCCCGAAGCCGTCGGCGACAACACGCATGAGAATGCGGCGCAGGACCGGCTGAAATCGGTAACCCCGCTGAACCGGCAAGCGCTGCTGCTGACCACGCTGGAGGACTTCTCGTCCGACCAGGCGGGCGAAATCATGGACATGTCGGCCGAGGATATCGAGCGGCTGGCCCAGGAAGCGGTTTCGGAAATCGACCGCGAGTCGTCGACCAGCGTGCTGATCATCGAGGACGAACCGCTCATCTCGATGCAGCTCGAAGACCTCGTGACCTCGCTCGGCCATGAAGTCTGCGGCACTGCTGCCACGCGCACGCAGGCACAGGAAGTCGTCGCGCAGAAGACGCCCGGCTTGGTGCTGGCGGATATCCAGCTGGCGGACGGATCCTCGGGCCTCGATGCTGTCGACGATATCCTTGCGATCAGCAGCGTTCCGGTGATCTTCATCACTGCCTATCCCGAACGCCTGCTGACCGGCGACCGTCCCGAGCCGACCTATCTCGTGACCAAGCCGTTCCAGGAACAGACCGTTCGTGCCGCGATTAGCCAGGCGCTGTTCTTCGGCTCGAGCCGCCCACTGGGCTAACCCCCGCCGGCAATCGGTTTTTGAAAGCCCGGGTCCCTGCGGCCCGGGTTTTTCTTTGCCTGAAGCGCGAAGGCTGCACCGTGCCGATGCGGTCGGCACGGACGCGGCGCGATCGGGCCGCGTTTTTCTCGGATCAATTGATGTGGTTGCGAGAGGTCGGCGCGGAGACTCGCGGCCGCGAAACCCGTGCTGTTAGCGCCCGACCGCCGCGGGACCCTTGCGGCGCAGTTCGAACTCGCTCGGTTCGCGCACCGGGACCAGCAGCGTGCACCGCACCCCTTCGGGGCAGAAATCGAGCTCGACCGGGTGGCGCAGCTCATGCGCGACGATCTTCTCGATCAGATCGGTGCCGAAACCGCGGCGGCGCGGCTTGTCCACCGGCGGCCCGTTGCTTTCGATCCACTCGATTTTCGCCAGCGTGTCGTTGACCTGGCTCCAATGCACCGCGACCTCGCCCCCGGGGACGCTGAGCGAACCGAACTTGGCCGCATTGGTCGCCAGTTCGTGGATCGCGAGCCCCAGCGACAGCGCATCATTGGGCGCCAGCTCGGTATGCGGCCCCACCAGATCGAGCGAATGGTCCTGGTCGCGCGCATAGGGTGCGAGCTCGACCTCGACCACCGAACGGATCGGCGTGGTGCCCCATTCGGACTGGGTCAGCAGGTCGTGCGTGGCCGACAGCGCGCGGATGCGGCCGTCGAGACCTTCGGCGAATTCGTCGAGGTCCTGCGACCGGCGCCGCGTCAGCGATACGATCGAGAGGACATTTGCGAGCGTGTTCTTGACCCGGTGGTTGAGCTCGCGCGTCAGCGAGTTGCGGATCGAGTTTTGTTCCTCGAACCAGCTGATCGCGCGGCGATCCTCGAGCGTCTGCTGGGTCAGCAGGCGGGCCACGAGCATCAGCAGGCTGGCGACCGCCAGCCCGAACAGCAGCGTGATCATCGACATGGCCGACAAACCTTCCTCGCGCGCGGACTGCACTTCGAGCAGCATCGACCGGTTGGCGAGGCTGAGTTCGCGGGTGATCGTGGGGCGCCCCTCGATCCAGCTGTTGCTATGCGCGATCGCGACCTCCGCCGTGGCATCCGTATCGAGCAAGCGCGCCCCGACCGCCTCGTAACTGACCAGTTCGCTGGCCGAGCTGAGGAATTGCGAGGCATTGAACGGACTGTAGATGAAGCCCTTGAGCTCGCGCGTACTGCTCAGCCCTTCGAACACCGGCATGTAAATGAGGAAGCCTGCAGCCTCGCTGTCGCCTTCCTGCTGCAAGACGATCGGCCCGCTGGCAGTGGGCCGATCGTTCGCCCCCGCCAGATCCATCGCGGCCCGGCGGATGGGTTCCGAATACATGTCGTAGCCGAGTGCGCGGCGATTGCGCACTGTGTCGGGCTGCAGGTAGAGGATCGGAGTGAGCATGTCGCGCGGCTGTTCGGCCAGGCTTGGCGACACCCGCTGTTCTTCCACGCGGCTGCGGCTCAGCCGGGCTTCGAATTCAGGCAGTTCGGCCGCAGTGACGACCGGGGCCCAGCCGATCCCCTCTGCCCCGCGGTAATTGGCATCCAGCCGCAATTCGGAAACGAAGCGGCGGAACAGTTCGGGCGTGATCTCGTCCTGCGTGGACAGCAGCGCGGCGCCGGCACGCAGGTAGGCCGAACTGGTATAGGCGCGGCGTTCGATCGCCGAAGTCATCGCCTGCGCCTTGCGCGCGACATCCGCGGCATCGCGCTGCGCCTCGCCGCGCTCGATCGCGAAGACGCTGAGCACGGTTATGGCGGTGACCAGGACGAAGATCAGCACCGGGATTCCGCGCGGATAGTCGATCAGCCAACGCCTGCGGCGCCCTTTGCGTTGGAGTTCTTCGCTTACCAGCTTCCTGCCCCTGACGGTTTGCCTGGTCCCATAGTAACGCTTACTATGCCGCGGGGGCCTAATTGTTCCATTGCACAAAGCAAGGGAACTCGACATCGTCCCATGCGTTGTGCGAAGCACATTGCGGGATCGAAAGATGCTGGTAGGGCATCCTGCCGGTGACATACGAAAAGGGTAGCAGTCTTCAAGCCATGAGCTCAGATACGCCGAACACTCCGCAGCGGGCACCCGCTGGCGGGCCGCCGCCACATCCATCTGCTCCGGGGAAGGAACAGGATCCGGATTGGGCGAACGGCCTGCGCCAACTCTATGACTCCGTGGTTGAAGAGCCCCTCCCCGACAGTTTCCAGGACCTGCTCGACAAGCTGGATGTAAAGGACTGATGTCGGACCACGAACGGACGGCAGCGGACAAAGCCGACTTCAAACGGGAACTGACCGAGGTCGTCCCCCACCTGCGCGCTTTCGCGCGCGGCCTGTGCGGACGCGCCGACATGGCCGACGATCTGGTCCAGGAAACGCTGCTCAAGGCATGGGCGGCGCAGGAGCGCTTCCAGCCCGGCACCAGCATGCGCGCATGGACCTTCGTGATTCTGCGCAATGCCTACCTCACCGACATGCGCCGCAACCGCTTTCGCGGCGAATATGACGAGACCGTCGCCGAGCGCGTCCTGACCGCACCGGCAGGACAGGAAGAACCGATCCACCTGTCCGACATGCACCGGGCGCTGCTGACGCTGCCGCCCGAGCGGCGCGAAGCGCTGCTGCTCGTGGGTGCGGGCGGCTTTTCCTACGAAGAAGCCGCGACGATTTGCGACTGTGCGGTGGGCACGATCAAGAGCCGGGTGGGCCGTGCGCGCGCCGCGCTCAATGCGATGCTGGCGGATGGCAACATTCCGAAGCGTTCGATCAGCGACAGCGCAGCGCACCGCGCAATCCTGCAGGAACTCGACGATGTGGCCTCCGGCATGGGCAGCAGCCGCAGCTAGCAACCGTCGCGACCGCGCCGCTTGTCACCAATCGCCATGCGAGGCAGATAAGCGCCGATGAGCGAGACCAAGCCGCCCGAGGAAACCGTGTCACCGGCGCCGCGCCGCCGGTCGAGCAGGCACGCCTTCGCCGAACAGGAATTGCGGCTGATCTCCTCGCTGGTGCTGCTGATCGGGCTGGGCCTGTTCCTCGCCCTGCCCTTCGTGCTGTCGATCGGTTCGGTGGTGTTCCTGCCAGTGGTTACCGCGCTGGTGCTGACGGTGATCCTTTCGCCGCTGGCCGACAAGCTCAACGGCTGGGGCCTGCCCAATGCGCTCGCCTCGCTCGCGGCGCTCCTGTTCTTCTTCGCCATCCTGCTGCTGGCGCTGGCGCTGATCCTGCAGCCGGCCGTCGCGCTGTTCGACGACGTGCC